>Ga0265293_10000622_pt1 | contig 83214 bp, 73 predicted proteins | sample Munlanlewell138R_FD_192505 | JGI IMG/M metagenome (GOLD analysis project Ga0265293, IMG submission 192505) | Leachate microbial communities from a municipal landfill in Southern Ontario, Canada - Leachate well 138R | ecosystem: Engineered > Solid waste > Landfill > Unclassified | place: Canada... | reverse complement strand
GCGCGATGCTGCTCAACGGCGTCCTGACGGTGGCGTACTTCGATCGCCTCGGCCTGCCGCGCTTGTCGTAAACCTCAATCCCTCGAACCGCCCGGTGCGGACCCGCATGCCGGGTGGTGTGGGAGGGAAGCGGCGGTCATCTACCGCCGTCCCCTATCCCGATTTGATTCAAATGGCAACGAACCTGGAGCGGTTTGAAAAACCACCTGCCAGCCCCTGACAGCCGACCATCCGCACCAATCAGCCGCTTGATGCCTGTCTGCGTATCGTCTCGGGGTGCTTGCCTTGTCCCGGTCCGCTGCCGCAGTCGTCTATTCGTCGATGCCTTGACCGCTTTCCGAGCTTCAGCCGGGAGGATCGGTGCTCGACGCCGAGGAAATCGCCCTGAAAGCGGGCTCGGTATTCGCGCACATCTACACCTCCGGCCTCGGCGAGGGCGTGCGTGTGGATCACTGATGGCCGGTGTCGAACCTTGCTGCCAAGCGTAGAGCAAGCGTGGAGGCGCTGGGGCAAGCTGTTTGCCGCGGAAGCGATCATCGGCGGCTCGCCGACCGTACATCGCCGGGGTGTCGACACCGTTCAAGGCCTTCCAGAACCCACCTCTCACGCCGTGATCGTCCGGGAGTTCGCATGGAAGGACACGATCGCGGCCGGTTTCACCCATTCGGGTGCCGATTGTCAGCGCGCAAGCTTACCCGACGACTTCCGCAGCCAGGCCAGATTCTTGGCCCACTGGCGCCGCTGTACCGTCTCGTGCTCGAACAGGTCACGGGTTTTTTCCAGCACCAGCGCATAGGGTCGGCCGCTGCGCCTGGTCTCACAGCGGACCGGCAGCTCGTGGTGGTCGATGAACTGCTGGATGAGTTGACGCTTTGCCTCGGCCAACGGCCATTCCAGACGCTGGCGGTCAGGTGATCGCAGGAATTGCGTCAATGTCGGACCCAGTTCACGGCTCATCATTACCCCCATCCCGTAGCCGGAAGGCGGTGCCGCTGGTGTCTCCAGTTCCACCGGCAGGGGGATTGACCAGTCGTCTGCAGCGCGTTCGTGGCGTGCAAGGCGTTCGGTCAGCGTTTGCAGGCAGCGGGCATGCAGCGGTGCCAACGCATCCGCTGGCCTGAGCCTGGGTTCGGACTGCGCTGCCTTCCGCAGCACGGACAGCGGAACTGGCAACGGCAAATCCGGAGACAGCAGAGCACCGATGAAGACTTGCTGCAACGCCGGGCGATCTATCTCCTGGCTGGCGAGAATCAGCCCCAACCACGCCGGGCTGGTATCGACCAGGGCCCTGTCCAGTGCGCTGCCGCCATGGCTTGTGCGCAGTTGCGCGACGTGCTGTTGCAGCCAGCGCCAGCGCTCTTCCACTGCCTTGGCGGCGAAATCGACGGCTCCGCTTTGCCTCGTCGCCACCACTGCCCGTGACCAGGCCGGCAGCGCATCGGCCAGCCACTCCAGGCGCATGGATGGATGGACGCGAGAGGCCGCCCCTGGCTGCCAGTGCTGCTCGCACCACTGCGTCCCGTACTGTTCGAGCAACGCGGCGAATGCAGGCGCAGCCGACGCGGCCACCTGCTCCAGGATGAAAGGCTCCAGCAATTGCGCAGCAAGCCCGGCATCCTTCAGCGCGACCACGACTGGCAACAGCACGTCGAGCGATAGCTTCGTTTCGACCCTGCGCATCGCAGCCGTCCAGAATGGCAGCAACTGCTGCGCCGACGACTGTGCCTGCGATGTGTCGCCGGCTTCCAGCAAACCGACGATCTGCTCGATGGCCCAGCCCGGTGCCTGCCGCGCACGGATGGCGAAGGCGCGTTCGCGTGGCCACATCACCACCGCTGCACGGTGGTACCAGCGGTCGAGGGTGTTGCCGTAGTTGCCCATGTAACCTTCGTACTCGGACCGGAACGGCGCGCAATCGGACGAGGGGCGGGTGAGGCACAGTTCGCCCCAGCCGACGCCGGCGGAATCCGATTCGAGCCGACTACCGTCTGCGGACAACCAATGGCGCAGTTCGATCTCGCTGTCGATCAGGTCGCCCAACTCCAGTTTTCCGCTATCCGGATGGTCCTCGTCGTCATGGTTTTCTTCGTCCCATTCGTCGCGGCTGTTGTAGCCGTACTCACTGTATTCGTCCTGCGCTTGCCAGGTTTCATGCACGTCTGCCAGTGTCAGGAAGATGTCCGCGTCCAGACGCCGGGCGACCTCGTGCAAGGCTTGCGCGCGTATCGAATCCGCACCCTTCAGGTGTGTCCAGGCCAAGCCGCTAGGCGTGTATTCGTGATCGAGCAGGTAGACCAGTCGATCCGGCGGATCGGTTGCCGCATCGTCCTGCCAGCGCGGCGGCAGCGGCGCTTGCCAGAACCTCTGCACGGCTTCGACCAGTGCATCGAGATCCTGCGTCGGCAGCTCGGCGGGCTGCGTGTCTCCCTGCGTGACCAGATTGTAGGTCAGTGCAATCCGGTACCCCTGTTTTACCGCCCGCACCTCGTGCAGGCAATCGGCATAGAACGCAAGCAAGCCCAGTTGGCCGGCCGAACCGCGTGCGCCCAGTGTCTCTCCTTGGTGCGAGACCACTAACTCGCCGCCGCTGAACTTCGACGGCAGGGTGACGACCAACGTACCCAGCATGCCGTCGGCCTTCTCCGAATCCTGGTGTACGGCGAAGAACTGGCCGGGTCCGTAGATCAGCAGGTTGTGCAGATTGGCGTCGAGTCGGACATCGGACGGCAGTCCGAGCTCTGCTGCAATCCGCTTCAGCGCCCGGGTCAGCACTGACGACCACTGCGGAGAATCGAAGCTGATCGCGCTGGCTGGAATCTCCCAGGTGTCGCGCACGCGCGGGTCCAGCCGGGTTTGATCCTTGTAGCCGTGATGCGCCGGCCGTGCCACTGCACACAACCGGTGCGCGCCCTGGATGGTCACCGGCAGCGTGACCTCGCCCACGCCTTCGACATGCAGGCCCGGGTTGGCCTTGACGGTGAACCGGGAGGCGAAACGGGCATCGGCACCGAACCGGGCGAGCGCCCGGGAGACGGCTTGGGCAGAGGCGTGCATGAGAGGACGTCGCTCCCGGGCTGGTTGTCGAAATTCGTGCGTCATGCGTTACGACAGCATGGGTTGGAATCCTGCCCTGCCGCGGTGCCTGACGCAATTTCTCGATCGATGCTGCCCCGCCATGCGGTGAAGCGTTCCGGCGTGGCGGTGCCTTGCGGGGCTTCCAGCAACCCGATGGGCAACAGGCGGACCTTGCCTGTGCACAGTTGCCAGAGAAGCCCTGCCTCCCATCTTTTGCGACCGGCGCGTGCGGGTTGGTCGCGATGGAATGCGAGGCACGATAATGCGCCATGACTTGTCTGTTCCGCGAATCGAGGGTGGGGCGCAGGCTTGCCGCGCTGCGAAGGTGATGTGGCGATGCAGGTGATGATCGAGCGCAGCGGCACGGGTGAGGGATCAGTCTGCGGTTTCCGGCTTCTGCGCCATTCGGCGCATGGCCAGTTTGGAGTCATCGTGATGAAAAAATTCTGGGTGCTTGTGTCACTGCTGCTGGCCCTTCCGGCGGCCGCTGCCGAGTTGACGGTTTCCGCTGCCGCCAGTCTGACCGAGAGTTTTCGCGTGATGGCCGCTGCCTACGAGAAGGCCCATCCGGGCACGCAGGTGCATCTGAACCTGGCCGCTTCCGGGGTGCTGCTGCAGCAGATTGCGCGCGGCGCGCCGGTGGATGTGCTGGCTTCCGCCGACGAGATCACGATGGACCGGGCGCAGGAGGGTGGTCTAGTTGATCCGGCAACGCGACACCTTTTCGCCAGCAACAGCCTGTGGCTGGTGGTGCCGCTGGCGTCGACAGCGGTGCCGGCGGCGTTGGACGAACTGACCGGAGATGAGTTCAGGCGCGTGGCCATCGGTCATCCGGACAGCGTGCCGGCCGGCCGCTATGCGAGGGGCGCGCTGCAGCAGGCCGGGCTGTGGGAGGCGCTGCAATCGCGCGCGATCCTGACCCAGAACGTGCGTCAGGCGTTGAACTACGTGACGCGCGGCGAGGTGGATGCCGGGTTCGTCTATGCCACCGATGCGCACACGGTGCGCGAGCATGTGCGGCTCGCGTTCCAGGTGCCGGTCGAGGGCGGCATCCGTTATCCGCTGGCGATGGTGGCGGCCAGCCGCGAACCGGAGGAGGCGCGGCGCTTCATCTCCTTCGTGCGTTCGGAACAGGGCCAGGCCATCCTGCGCAGCCACGGTTTCGGCAACCCCTGAAGACGATGCTGGATCTGGACTGGAGCGCGCTGTGGTTGTCGCTGAAGGTGGCCGGCTGGGCCACCGCGATCAACCTCGTTCTCGGCGTGGCGCTGGGTGCCTTGCTGGCGCGACGCCGTTTCCCCGGCCGTGAATTGCTGGATACCGTATTCACCCTGCCGCTGGTGTTGCCGCCCACGGTGCTGGGCTATTACCTGCTGGTGCTGGTGGGTCGCAACGGGCCGCTGGGGGCGTGGCTGCAGGACAGCTTCGGGATCAATCTGGTGTTCACCTGGCAGGCGGCGGTGATCGCGGCCGCGGTGGCCTCGTTCCCGCTGGTGTTCAAGCCGGCGCGTGCCGCGTTCGAGGGCGTTGACCGGCAACTGGAGCAGGCTGCGCGCACCCTGGGCGTATCCGAGGCGGCACTGTTTTTCCGGGTGAGCCTGCCGCTGGCCTGGCGCGGCATCCTCGCCGGCCTGCTGCTGGCATTCGCGCGCGCGATGGGCGAATTCGGCGCCACCATCATGGTGGCCGGCAGCATTCCGGGACAGACGCAGACCCTGTCCATCGCCATCTACGAAGCGGTGCAGGCCGGCAACGATGGCCGCGCCAACCTGCTGGTGCTGGTGTCCTCGCTGGTCTGCATCGCGGTGTTGCTGCTGGCGTCGCGACTGGCCGGTCGCGCCGCCGGAGAGAAGCGCGATGTGGCTTGAACTGGACATCGAACGACAGCTTCGCGCCGCCGGGCAGGCGTTCCGCTTGCAGGTGGCGCTGACCTGCACGCAGCCGCGCGTGGTCCTGTTCGGCCCCTCCGGCGCGGGCAAGAGCCTGACCCTGAAGGCCATCGCCGGTTTGCTGCGCCCGGAGCGCGGCGTGATCCGCATGCACGGGCAAGCTTTGTTCGATGCCAGGGCGGGTGTGGATATTCCGCCGCAGCGACGCCGAATCGGCTACGTGTTCCAGGACTATGCGCTGTTCCCGCATCTGAACGTGCGCCAGAACGTCGGCTTCGGTCTGCACAAAGGCTGGTTGAATGCCCGCCGTGGCACGCGGATCGACGCGGTGGAGCAGTGGCTTCATACCTTCCGCATCGACCATCTCGCCGATTCTCTGCCGGCGCAGATCTCCGGTGGACAGCGCCAGCGCGTGGCCCTGGCGCGTGCGCTGGTGACGCAGCCGCAAGCGCTGTTGCTGGACGAACCTTTCACGGCATTGGATCGCGACCTGCGCGACCATCTGCGCCAGGAACTGCAAACGGTATTGGACCAGACCGGCATCCCGCTGCTGCTGATCAGCCATGACCCCGAGGACGTGGAGATGTTCGGCCGGCAGGTGGTGCACATGGCGGATGGGCGGGTGCGTGCCTGAGTGGTGTCATTGCGCAGGTGACAGATCGACACATTAAGCCGGTGGCGAGCGGCCCAGCCGGTGCCGGGCCGGGCCGGGCGCAGAGATATTGATCCTGTTATGACTCACGGCGGATGCTACACCCTCGCCGTTGCCCGATGGTTGCGGACGCCGTCATCCGGTCGTGGAGCAGGTGATGGCAAGCAGGGCTTACCGCGGGCAAACTGGGCCGGCCGAGGCGGATGACGCGCGGCCACGAATGGAAGGGAATCGTCTCCGGTGGGACGGCTGGACTTCAAATCCTGTTGGGGCAGCGAGCCTGTCCCGGGTGGGTTCGACTCCCACTCCCTTCCGCCATGTTTTTCGATCCGGCCCTTGAATATTCCCGCCATCGGACGATTCGAGGGCCGGATCAATGGCTGATGTCGCTGCCTTCAGTATCCAGTGCGTCCGCCATTGCCCGGCCCGCTGCGGTCAGCAGCACCCACGTGCGCGTGCCATCTTCGACGGTACGCACCCAGCCCGGCCCGCGCACGCCGCCGACATGCTCTTCGCCGATCCAGGCCAGGCTGCGCAGCAAGACGCTCATGCGCACGTCCAGACGCTTGCACAGACGCGGCAGCGAGACGCCTTCCGGCGCGTCGGCCAGTTGCGCCAGCAGCGCGGCGACGAGGGCGGCCTCAGCCGACAAGGGTGGGAATGTCGCGGGAATGAAGCGCTCGCGTGGCGTCTGCTGAGTGCGGCGTGACGATCACCGGCAACGACTTGGAGGTCGGCGTGCGCGATTCATCGGCGTAGCTGGACAGCGGTACCAGCGGGTTGGTTTCCGGGTAATACGCGGCCAGGCAACCACGCGGGATGTCGTATTCCACCAGCAGGAAGTGCCGTGCCACGCGCTTCACGCCATCGTCGCCGAGGCTTTCCAGATCCACCCGGTCGCCGGCCTTCATGCCCAATGCGGCGATGTCATCGGCATGGATGAACAGTACGCGACGCTCGCCGAACACGCCGCGATAGCGGTCGTTGAGCCCGTAGACGGTGGTGTTGTACTGGTCGTGCGAACGGATGGTTGTCAGGGTGAACACGGCCCGGTCGCCACGCTGTCGGCGGGCACGGTGGATCGGGGTTTCGGTGGGAATCGCTGCGGCAATGAAATGCGCCTTGCCGCTGGGCGTGAGCCAGATTCTGTCGCGCGCGCTGTTGGAAAGACGGAAGCCGCCCGGCACGCGCACGCGTGCGTTGAAGCCGTGGAAATCGTCGAAGGTGCGCGCGATCAGGTCGCGGATGCGGTCGTAATCCTCGATCAGCCACAGCCACGGAATCCGGCTGCGCTTGCCGAGCGTGGCCTGCGCCAGCCGCGCGACGATGGCCGGTTCGGACAGCAGTTCATCGGAAGCCGGCGGATTTATTCCCGAGGACAGGTGCACCATGCTCATCGAATCCTCCACCGTCACCGCTTGCGGGCCGCTGGCCTGCATGTCGATTTCGGTGCGCCCAAGGCAGGGCAGGATCAGCGCCTCGCGGCCGTGGATCAAATGACTGCGGTTGAGTTTGGTGGTGACGTTGACGGTGAGATCGCAGCGCCGCAGCCCGCGTGCGGTGGCATCGCTGTCCGGCGTAGCGATGGCGAAATTGCCGCCCATGCCGAAGAACACTTTGGCGCGGCCGTCGAGCATCGCTTCGATGGTGCCGATGGTGTCGTAGCCTTCGCGGCGCGGCGGCTCGAAGCCGAACACCTGTTGCAGCCGGTCCAGAAACGCCGCCGGTGGCTTTTCCCAGATCATCATCGTGCGGTCACCCTGCACATTGCTGTGCCCGCGCACCGGGCACGCACCCGCACCTTCACGGCCCAGATGACCGCGCAGCAACAGCAGATTGACGATCATGTTGATCGTGGCGACCGAATGCTTGTGCTGGGTGATGCCCATGCCCCAGCAGGCGATCACGCGCTCGGCGGTGAGGTAGATGTCGCCGGCATGGCGAATCTGCGCTTCGTCGAGGCCCGATTCTTCGACGATGGTTTCCCAGGTTTCGGCACGCACGTCAGCAGCGAAGGCTTCGAAACCGGCGCTGTGCGCGGCGATGAACTCCTGGTCGAGCAGCGAGGGTTCGCCGCGCGCAATGGCTTCGGCATCGCGTTCGAGCACATGCTTGACGATGCCCTTCACCGCCGCCAGATCGCCGCCGATCTTCAGTTGCAGGTAATCCGAGGCGATCTTCGATGAGCCGAACGTCGCCATCTGCACTTTGTCCTGCGGATCGGCGAAGCGCTCCAGTCCGCGCTCGCGCAGCGGATTGAACGCGACGATGCGGCAGCCGCGCTTTGCCGCATCGCGCAGTTCGCCGAGCATGCGCGGGTGATTGGTGCCGGGGTTCTGGCCGAAGATGAAGATCGCATCGGCCTTCTCGAAATCGTGCAGCGACACCGTGCCCTTGCCGACGCCGATCTGCTTGTTCATCGCCGTGCCCGACGACTCGTGGCACATGTTGGAACAGTCCGGGAAGTTGTTGGTGCCGTACTGGCGCACGAACAACTGGTACAGAAACGCAGCCTCGTTGGAGGTGCGCCCGGAGGTGTAGAAGATTGCCTCGTCCGGCGAAGCGAGAGCGTTGAGATGTCGGGCGATCAGTGCGAAGGCGTCGTCCCAGCTCACCGGCAGGTAATGATCGCTGGCGGCGTCATAGCGCATCGGCTGGGTAAGCCGACCCTGTTGTTCGAGCCAGTAATCGCTGTATTCGGCCAGTCGGGTGACGCTGTATTGCGCGAACAGTTCCGGGCCGGCGCGAAACTTCGTCGCCTCGGCGGCCACGGCTTTGGCACCGTTCTCGCAAAACTCGAAGGTGGAGGTGTGATCGCGATCCGGCCAGGCGCAGCCGGGGCAGTCGAAACCATCGGGTTGGTTGGCGTGCAGCAGGGTGCGCGCGCCCTTGATGCCGATGTCCTGCTCGATCAGGTGGCGGGCGACGCTTTTCAGCGCGTCCCAGCCGCCGGCCGGGCCTTCGTAGCGGCGGATCGGTTTTCCGCTCATGGGTCGTCGCTCCGCTCTGCGGGCACGGGCAGCAGGCGTTGCGCATGGGTGTAGACGGCGTGGCCGTCATCGCGGGCGAAACCGATCAGGGTGAGCCGGCAGCGCTCGGCCAGCGAGATCGCCAGCGCGGTCGGTGCGGAAATCGCCGCCATCAGCGCGATGTCGGCGCTGGCGGCCTTCATCGCCATTTCATAGCTGGCGCGGCTGGTGACCACCAGAAAGCCTTGCTCGGGAGGCAGCCGTGCCGCGTGCATCGCGCCGATCAGCTTGTCGAGCGCGTTGTGCCGGCCCACGTCCTCGCGCAGCAGCAACAGTTCGCCGTCCAGCGCGGCCCATCCTGCGGCGTGGGTGGCACCGGTCAGCGCATTGATCTTCTGTCCGGCACGCAAGCCGCGCAGGGCGCGTTGCAGGGCGGCGCTGTCGATGCGGATGTCGGTGCAAACGGCAGCCGGGATGCGCAGCGCCGATTCCAGCAGTTCGCTGCCGCAGATGCCACAGCCGCTGCGGCCACTCATACTGCGCCGTCTGCGTTCCAGTGCATTGGCGCGCGATGCGGGAATCCGCAGGCGGATTTCGATGCCTTCCAGCAACTGTTCGATGCGCTCGATCCCGATCTCGTCGGCATGCCCGACAATGCCCTCGCTCAAGGCGAAGCCGGTGGCGAAATCCTCCAGATCGGCGGGCGTGGCCATCATCACCGCGAACGGCGCGTCGTTGTAGACGAAGGCGACCGGGACTTCCTCGGCAACGTGGTCCTGCAAGGGCTGCATCGCGCCATTGCGCCAGCGTTCGATGGCGCGCGTGGCCGCGCCTGCGACGGGCGCGCTTTCCTGATTCCGGTTCACCGGCCGAAGGCTACGCGGCCACCCCGGCACCCGCAAGCCGGCTCCGGCTGCACAACCGGAGGATGGCATCACCTTCGAGCGCATTGGATACACTGCGGACATGCCCGATTCCGCCTCTCTCCAGACCGCCACAACCGACCGCAAGGTGCCCTTTGCAGTGGTCATCCAGGGCGAGGGCGACGACCCGGACGCGTTGATGGCCCGCTTTGCCGCCCGCCTGCGTCAGTCCGGCTGGTGCGTGCGTGGTTTGATCCAGCCGCCACGCCTGCCGGGCCAGCCCAGGCCGATGGTGGTGCTGGACCTGGACGACGAAAGCTCCCTTTACGACATCGCCAACCCGCTCGGACCCAATGCACAAGGCTGTCGCGTGGATCCTTCCGCCGTGGCCGACGCCAGCGTCGTGCTGCGGCGGGCGCGCGCCGAGGGTGCGGATCTGGTCATGGTCAACCGTTTCGGCACGCTGGAAGCCAGTGGCGGCGGACTGGTTGCCGAGATCGCGGGTTTGTTGTCCGATTCGATTCCCGTGCTCGCCGTGCTCAACCCGCGATATTTGCAGGAATGGCGCGACTTCACTGCCGGCACCGGTACCGAGTTGCCGCCACGGATGGAGGCAGTGCAGGAATGGTTCGACCAGTTGTTTCCACCTCGATGAAGCGGATGGCTGTTTCGTTTTCGGCCATGAGTTGCCCGCGCGGGAGCGGTTTCAGCCGTGAATGGCCGCCCACTCATCGGGCGTGTTGCAGTTGATCAGTTGTCGCTCGCCATCGGTCGCAAGCGGGGCGTGGGCGCTGCCCAGCGCGGCGTGCATCGCGCGCACGGAGCGTTGCCGATGCGGCAGTTGCGGGGCGTGTTGCAGCCATTGGCGCGTGACCTCGTCCAGATGCAGGCGCATAGGCAGCACGTGGTCGGGATAGCACACGCAGCGGCCATCGGCGGCGGCCAGCGCCGCCAACAGGGCAGGCGTGAGCAAGGGCATGTCCACCGGGACCAGCAGCAGTACCCCATCGGGCAGGGCCTCGGCGACGCTGGCGATGCCGCCGAGCGGGCCAAGTTCGCCGATCCGATCGGGGATGGCATCGAAGCCGGGGTAATCGCCGCTGACCACGACCCGCGTTGCGCCGGCCTGCTGCAACAGCGTCTGCATGTGTTGCAGCAGAGGTTGCCCCTGCCACGGCAGCAGGGCCTTGTCCTGGCCCATGCGCGAGGAGCGGCCGCCGGCCAGCACCACGCCGGTCCAGCCGCTATCAGCGATGCGCATGCCCGTGCTGCACCGGCTCGGCATCGTCTTCGGCATCGTCGTGCCCGCACAGCGAGCAGCCTTCGCTCCAGACGCTGTCGCCGTCCACGTAGTGCTCCTGCTTCCATATCGGGCTGGTGTGCTTGACCGCTTCGATCACCTGGCGGCAGGCGCGGAAGGCTTCGTCACGGTGCGGGGTGCCGGCGGCGATCACCACCGCCAGATCGCCGACCGCCAGCCGGCCTTTGGCATGGGCGATGTAGAGCTTGAGCTGCGGACCGAACTCGGCCTGCACGCGCTCGGCAATCGTGGCAAAGCCGGCCAGCGCCAGCGGTTCGAACAGGTCGTAGCTGATGCCGCTGACGACCCGGCCATGATTGAAGTCGCGTACCCGTCCGATGAACACGTCGATACCGCCGAAGGCAGGATCGGACACGAACTCGATGGCGGCTGCCGGATCGAGCTTGCCCAGGGCGGCATCCACCACTTCGCAATGATGTCCGGACATGCTCAGCCGCCACTGACCGGCGGCAGCACCGCCATCCGGCCATCGGCGGGCAATGGTTCGTTCTCGCGCAGCACGCGTTGCTCGCTGGCGAACGCCGAATAGTGCAGCAGGCCCTGCGGAAGCGCCGGCCAATGGGCTTTCGCATGGTCGTGCAGTGCCGTGCGCAGATCGGCCACGCTGGCACCCTCGGGCAGATCCAGCGTCACCTGTGCGTCGGGCTGATGGTCGCGGAATGCGCCGAACAGACTCACTTCAACCTTCATTGCGCCATTATTCCATCATTGTTCCGGGTTGAATCCCTTGCAGATGGCCGATGGGGTAGACCTCCACCAGCGCATTCAGCGGCGGCGCGCCGGCATCCTCGCTGATCGCCATCCAGGCATTGCTCTGCAACAGCGGCGCGATCTTGAACGACTCCTGGCCTGACAGCGCATGCACCCGCAACTGGCCTTGTCCGTCGCAGGCCAGGCGTGCTTTCAGGAACCGGCGCATCGGCACCGACTTGCCGGCCGAGGTGGCCAGCGGCACCCGCAGCGGTCGTTCCGGCATCAGCCCCAGCAGCCTGCGCAGCGCCGGCTCGACGAAGAATCGCAGCCCCACGGCACTCGAGGCGGGGTTGCCGGGCAGTCCGAAATACAACTGCCCACCGGCCAGGGTGGCAAACAGCAATGGCTTGCCGGGACGGATGCGCACCTTGTGAAAATGGATTTGCGCACCCAGTCCTTGCAGGCTGTCGGGCACGAAGTCGTAGCGGCCCATCGACACCGCGCCGGTGCTGATCAGCACCTCGGCACCGACATCCAGCGCCGCCTGCACGGCCGTCGCGAACGCTTCCGGCTCGTCGCTGACCACTTGCTGCCACACCACTTCGGCACCGGCTGTGGCCAGTTGCGCGATCAGCAGCGGACTGTTGCTTTCCCGTATCTGACCCGGTTGCAGGGGCTGCGCCGGGTCGCAGACCAGTTCGCGCCCGGTGTTGATCACCGCCACCCTGGGTCGTCTGACCACTTCCACCGTGGCCACGCCCAGCGCCGCCAGCAAACCCAGATGCGCACCGCGCAGCAGCTCTCCGCTCGCCGCCACCTGCGCGCCGCGCGCCACGTCTTCGCCACTGCGCCGCAGGTGCTGGCCGGGCGCGACCTCGGCCAGCAGCCGGATCCGCTGCGGCAACCCGTGTGCGTCGCGTTGCAGCACTTCGACCTGCTCCACCGGCACGATGGTGTCCAGGCCATCGGGCACGCGCGCACCGGTCATTATTTCCCAGGCACCGTCTCCGCCTTGCGCTCGACCATCACCGGCGGCGCAACTGCCGTCGACGCGAAATTCGGTGCCGGTTGCCAGCTTCCCTGCGCCAGCGTGCAGCGCAAAGCCGTCCATCGCCGAATTGGCGAACGGCGGCAGGTCTTCGGGGCTGCGCACCGGCGTTGCCAGGATCCGCCCGATGCCCGCCGATGCCGGGATGCGCTCGCCAGGCAATGGCGTGGATTGGCCGAGGATGATCTCCAGCGCCCGGGCGTAGTCGATCATCGGTGCGGCCTGCCATCGACCATCGCCAGCGCATGCGCCAGCAGCGGGGCCAGGATGGCCATGCCCTGGGCGGCGGCGCGCGGGCTGCCGGGCAGGGCCAGCACCAGCATCCCGTCCACCAGCACCGCTTCGGCCCGGCTCAGCCAGGCCAGTGGCGTATGCCGGGCGCTTTCGCTGCGGATCATTTCCGCCAGACCTTCGACCCGGCGCGTGGCGACCTGACGCAGCGCCTCGGGCGTGAGGTCATGCGCGCCCAGTCCGGTGCCGCCGGTACACAGGCACAGGCGCACACCGCTGGCGGCCAGCGCGCGCAGGCGCGTCGCCAGCGGCTCGATGCCGTCGGGCAAGACCTCCGTGTCGCGCAGATCGGCACCGAGCTTGCGCAGACCCTCGCGCAGCAAGGGGCCGGATCGGTCCTCGTATTCGCCGTGGCTGGCGCGGTCGCTGAGCGTGATGACCGCACAGGCCACGCCATCGAGCCGTTCCAGATCGCGCGGCCGGTAGTGCGCGCGCTCGGCTTCGCTCATGCCATCTGGGTGGACCCATAACCCGCTCTTGCCGCCCTCCTTGAACAGCAGGCGGATGCCATTGATGGTCAGCGCCGGTTCCACCGGCTTGCTCAGGTCGTACAGGGTCAGCAGCGCCGCATTCGCGCCCGCCAGGGCTTCCATCTCCACCCCGGTGCGCGCTTCGGTGGCGCATTCGCAATAGACGCGGATGGCATGGCGTTCGGGGATCGGCTCGCAGCGCACGCGCACCAGTTCCAGCGGCAACGGGTGGCACAGCGGCATCAGTGCCGAGGCCTGCTTGGCACCTTGAAGGCCGGCGATTTCGGCCATGACCAGCGCATCGCCCTTGGGCAACCGGCGCTCGACGATCATCGGCCAGGCCAGCGGTCCGGCGAAAAGCTCCCCCACCGCCACCGCGCGCCGCCGCGTCGGCCGCTTGTTGCGGATGTCGGCCATGTGGAAGGAGGTACTGGGTTCCCGGCTCATGGCGTGGTTCATCCTCCGATCGATGCCAGATGCGGGGTCAGGCCGGTCTTGCCCTGGTGCAGGCCGTGGCCGGCGGTCTTGAGCCCGAGTTGGGTGGCGATGCGTGCGGCCAGTTCGTCCCGGCTGGCGTCGGACTGCAACAGGGGCCGCAGCGGGACGCCGAAATCGCCGAACAGACACAGTCTCAGATCGCCGCGCGCGGTGACCCGCAGACGATTGCAGCCGGCGCAGAAATCACGCGAGTACGGCGCGATGATGCCGATCCGGCCGCGATAGTCCGGATGCGTGTACTCGCGCGCCGGGCCGGCGTCGGGCGCGCGCGGGCGCAGCGCCCAGCCGCCGTCGCGCAGTTGCTGCTCCAGCGCCTCGGTGCGCAGGTGATGGCGGGCGAAGAACTCGGCGTTGTCGCCGGTCTGCATCAGTTCGATGAAACGCACCGCGATGTCGCGCCGGCGCAGGTAGTCGAGCCAGCCCGGCAACTCGTCGTCGTTGACGCCGCGCATCAGCACGGCATTGAGCTTGACCGAATCGAAACCCAGCGTCAGCGCGCGCTCCACGCCCTCGAACACCTTGTCGAACAGCTTGTGCCCGGTGATGGCATGAAAGCGGTCGGCATCGAGCGAGTCCAGGCTCACGTTGAGCGCGCTCAGGCCCGCCGCCCGCCACGTCTCGACACTGCCGGGCAACTTCCAGCCGTTGGTGGTGAGCGCCACCCGCTCGACGCCCGGCGTCGCCGCCGCGGCGGCGATGATCGAAGGCAGGTCCTTGCGCACGCTGGGTTCGCCGCCGGTCAGGCGCACCTTGCGCATGCCGAGGTCAGCGAAGGCGCGCAGCACGCGGCGGATCTCGTCCAGTTCCAGAAAGCGCGGCCGGCCATCGGCGGCGTAGCCATCGGGCAGGCAGTAGGTACAGCGGTAATTGCAGACTTCGGTCAGCGACAGGCGCAGGTAGGGGAAGCGCCGGCCGAACGCATCGACCAGTTGCGCGCTCACGCCCGCCGCTCCCGGTTGCGGGAAACGGCTTGGCAGGCACCGTCGATCCGGACCCTGCGCAGGGAAATGGGCGCTGCGGCCCGCAGGATGGTCATGCAGCCGATTGTCGCACCAATGGCGATGCAGGGGCCCGACCGCAGTCCCGATGCGGCGCGCTTGTTCAGTCTTGCGGCAGTTCGTCAAGCCAGTCGCGCGGACGCAGGTAGTCGTTCAGGCGCGCTTCGGCGGAGCCGGGTTCGGGGACGTAGGCGTATTCGAAGCGCACGCGCGGGGGCAGGCTCATCAGGATGGATTCGCTGCGGCCGCCGCTTTGCAGGCCGAACAGGGTGCCGCGATCCCAGACCAGGTTGAACTCGACGTAGCGGCCGCGGCGGTAGAGCTGGAACTCGCGTTCGCGCTCGCCATACGGGGTGTCGCGGCGGCGCTCGATGATCGGCAGGTAGGCGTCGAGGAAGGCGTCGCCGACGGCGCGCAGGTAGGCGAAGCAGGGCTCGAAGCCGCCGTCGGTGAGGTCATCGAAGAACAGGCCGCCGACGCCGCGGGTTTCGCCGCGATGGCGCAGAAAGAAGTAGTCGTCGCAGGCGCGTTTGTGTCGGGCGTAGGCGTCCGCGGCGTACTCGGCGCAGGCGCGGCGGGCGACTTCGTGCCAGTGGCGGATGTCGGCGTCGACGGGATAGAACGGGGTCAGGTCGAAGCCGCCGCCGAACCACCAGGCCACCTCCTCGCCTTCGCGAATGGCCTGGAAGTGGCGCACGTTCATGTGCGTGGTCGGCACGTGTGGATTGCGCGGGTGCAGCACCAGGGAGACCCCGGCGGCGCGCCAGGCGGCACCGGCCAGTTCCGGCCGATGGGCGGAGGCCGAGGGCGGCAGGCGGCTGCCGAACACGTCGGAATAGCCGACGCCGGCCTGTTCGAACACGGCACCGTCCTTGAGCACGCGCGAGCGCCCGCCGCCGCCTTCGGCGCGGGTCCACGGGTCGGTGGCGAAGTCGGCACCGCCATCGGCGGCGGCGAGGGCGTCGCAGAGGCGATCCTGGAGGTCGCGCAGGTAGGCGCGCACGCGCGCGCCGCTGTCGTCCGGGGCCTGGGGGGTCGAGGTCATGCTGGTTCCGCTGGCGATGAAGGCGCGTCGGGACGGCGTCGAATTGCCGCATTCATGGGCGGATACCTATACTCGCCGCCCCTGCCAGCGTCCAGCCCGTCGATTCGATGTCCGTTCCCGCTTCGCATGTTTGTGCCGACCCGCCCGCCGCGCCGCGAGTGGATCGTGGCGACGGCGCGGCGTTGCTGGGACGCTTCGCGTTTGCCGTACCGGCCGTCTCGCCCTTCGACATGCCGTTGCCGCTGCTGGCGGTGGATGGCGGTGCGGCGGCGGAAAGCTGGCATTGCGAGCAGGCCGGGGCGTTGGCGCTGGTGGCGCTGCGCGAGGCCGACAGCGACGACATCGAGGCCAGCGCCGAACGCGCCTACCGCGCCCTGCTGCGCCAGGTGCGCGGCAGCGCGCGACCACATCTGCTGCGCATCTGGAATTTCTTTCCCGCTATCAATGCCGGCGAGGGCGATGGCGAGCGTTATCGGCGCTTCTGCGTCGGTCGCGCGCGCGCCGTCGATGCCGCGTTCAACGAGCCGCCGCCGGCGGCCACGGCAATCGGCAGTCACGATCCCGCCGACGGGCTGTCGGTGGTCGCGCTGTGCGCCCGCGCGCCGGCCCGGGCGCTGGAAAACCCGCGACAGACGCCGGCCTGGCGCTATCCGCGGCAATACAGTCCGGTCGCGCCGGGCTTTTCACGCGGCGCGGTGATCGGCGCGGGCGGCGACGCGGCGCTGCTGGCGTCGGGCACGGCCAGCATCGTCGGCCACGTGTCGCGGCACATCGGCGACGTGCGGGCGCAACTGCTGGAAAGCCTGGCCAACCTCGACGCGCTGCTGGAACAGGGCGCGCTGGCCGGCGACAGCCGCTTCGAGATGGCCGGTTGCACCTCGCTGCGCGTCTACCTGCGACATCGCGCCGACCTGGCAGCGGTGCGCGCGGCGCTGCGCGAGCGGCTGCCGGCGCAGGCGGTGGTGCGCTACCTGCACGGCGACATCTGCCGCCGCGAACTGGACATCGAACTGGAAGGCGTGTTCGCCGCCAGTTGAAGCGCCGCTCAGGCCGCCGCGCGCCGGCTGCGCGCCATCAGCGCCTCGATCTCGTCGATGCTTTTCGGCGCGCCGTGGCTGAGCACCTCGTGGCCGTCGCGGGTGACCAGCACGTCGTCCTCGATGCGGATGCCGATGCCCTGCCACTTCTTCGCCACGCCCTTGCTGCCCGGTGCGATGTAGAGGCCGGGCTCGATGGTCAGGACCATGCCGGGTTCGAGCAGGCGGTAGTCGCCGTCGATGCGGTAGTCGCCGACATCGTGCACGTCGAGGCCGAGCCAGTGGCCGGTCTTGTGCATGTAGAAGCGGCGGTAGCTCTCGTCCTTCAGGCATTGCTCCAGGCCGCCGCGCAACAGGCCAAGTTCGAGCATGCCTTCGGTCAGCACGCGTACGGCGGCCTCGTGCGGGGCGATCCAGCTTGCGCCGGGCTTCACCGTGTCGATGGCGGCGTACTGCGCCTTCAGCACCAGCGCGTAGAGGGCGCGCTGGGCGGCGCTGAAGCGGCCGTTGACCGGAAAGGTGCGGGTGATGTCGGAGGCGTAGCCGTGCAGCTCTGCACCGGCGTCGATCAACAGCAGGTCGCCGTCCTGCATCAGGCGGTCGTTGTCGCGGTAGTGCAGCACGCAGGCGTTGGGGCCGCTGCCGACGATGCACTCGTAGGAAGCCACCGCGCCGCGACGGCGGAAGCCGTGCAGCAGTTCGGCCTCGATCTCGTACTCGTGCAGGCCGGGGCGGGCCGCCTGCATGGCGCGGACGTGGGCGTCGGCGGCGATGATGGCGGAGTGCCGCATCAGGCGGATTTCGTCGCGGCTCTTGAACAGGCGCAGGTCGTGCAGCAGGTGACCGAGTTCGAGGAACTCGTGCGGCGGCTGCGCGCCGCGCTTGACCTCGGCGCGCACCCGGTTGACCCAGCCGATCAGCTTGATGTCGAACTCGGGGTCGCGGCCGAAGTGGTAGTAGACCCGTGAGCGGCCTTCGAGCAGGCCGGGCAGGATGTCGTCGAGGTCGGAGAACGGATAGGCGTCGTCCATGCCGAAGCGCTCGACCGCGCCCTCGGTGCCGGCGCGTGCGCCGTCCCAGGTTTCCCGCTCCGGATCGCGCTCGCGGCAGAACAGCAGCGCCTCGCCGTGCGGGCGGCCGGGGATCAGCACCAGCACGGCTTCCGGTTCGGCGAAGCCGGTCAGGTAGAGGAAATCGCTGTCCTGCCGGTACGGATAGTGGCTGTCGTTGTTGCGGATGCGCTCGGGCGCGGCGGGCAGGACGAGGATGGCGTCGCTGCCGGCCATGCGCATCAACTGGCGGCGGCGGCGCGCGAACTCGGCGGGCTTGATGGCGATGGACTTGAGGTCGACGGGTTTGGACATGGCGGACATTCTGAAGCTCAGTGCGGACGCGGGCGGCGCTCGCCGTACAGCAGCATGACGGCGACGCGGACGAATTCGATCAGTTCTTCCAGCGCCGCGGCATCCTCGTCGGGATCGTCGAAGCCGGGCGTGGCGGCGGCCAGGCGACCAAGGTCTTCCAGCGCCTCGGCGGCTTCCTCGGAAGGCGCTTCGCCGCCGGCCAGGCCGTAGCCGCCGAGAAAGCCGCGACACCAGCCGAACAGCGACAGCGCATGCGCCTCGCCATCGGAGCCGTCGTCGAGCAGCAGGCGCAGGCCGAAGGTGTCGTCGTCGAGCTGGGCGCAGGTGGCGGCGAACAGCCGACCGATCGGCTGCCGGGCGTCGAGATCGGCCTCGCTGAGGGCGTCGAGGCTGAGCCGCTGCGGCCAGTCGCGCGCCGACGGCCAGCCGCCGCCGCACAGATAGCCGCACAGCGAGCCATGCAGTTCGGCGGCGTCGACGCCCATCGCCAGCCGGGCGGCGGCTTGCTGGACGGCATCGTGGGCGGGCAGTTGGGCAGCAGACATGCGCGGGTCCGGCGAGAAAGGCGGCCAGTTTAGCGCGTCGGCTGCGCTGGCCGTTCCGCCATCGCGCGTGGAGCCGAATCGGTTGGCATCCGCCGCGCAGACTTCTAGACTGGCGGCTGCTGAGGACCGGGCCAAGACAAGGCGATGGGCGTGCTGGAGACACCGCCAAACCGACAGGCGGGCGGGGCGCTGCGGCGCGGCATCGCCTGGCTGGTCTTCGCCTGCCTGCTGCTGGCGCTGGGAAGCGCGCAGGCGCTGCGGCGCGATCATTATTTCAATCGACTGGGCAACGACCTCGGCCTCGCCCAGCAGAGCATCCAGGCGCTGATCCAGGACGAGCAGGGCTTCATCTGGGTGGCCACCCAGGCCGGCCTGCAACGCTTCGACGGCTACCAGTTCCAGACCTTCGGCGACGGCGAGTCGGCGGACGCAGTGCTGCCGGAAGGCTTCATCACCGCGCTGGCGTCGGACGGCCACGGCCGGCTGTGGACCGGGTCGATCAACCACTTCGTCAACGGGCTGGACCTGCGCAGCGGCCGGGTGCTGCCCGGACCGCTGTCCGGTGATCCGCTGCGCGACCGCGTGCTGGCGCTGCGCGCCCTGCCCGATGGCAGCGTCTGGGTCGCCACGATGGCCGGCGTGGAGCGCTTCGAGCCGGACAGCGGCGAGCGCAGCGAGGTGCTGCGCTGGGGCTTGGCGGCGGACGCCGGAGAACTGGGCAACGTGATCCGCCGGGCCTACTTCGCGCTTGATCGCGACGGCGGCCTGCTGGCGGTGTCGGACAGCGGCCTGCATCGCATCGACACGACCAGCCGCGCGCATCGCCTGCTGATCTCGCGGCGCGATCTGGTCAGCGCGCATCGTGATCGCCAGGACCAGATCTGGGTCGGCGGCCTGAACGGCCTGTATCGGCTGTCCGCCGAGGGCGAGCTCAGCGCCGTCGCCGACGCCGGCGGCCGGCCGCTGCCCGGCGTGCGCCGGCTGGTCGACGATGCACAGGGCCGTTTGTGGATGTCGGTCTGGCAGGGCGGCCTGCTGGTGTTCGACCCCGCCGACGGCAGCCACTTCAAGCTCGATGCCGACCCGCGCATACCCGGCAGCCTGCACGACTCGCAGATCGCCAGCCTGCTGATGGACACCGGCGGCCTGCTCTGGACCGGCGGCGAATCGATGGGCATCGCCACCGTCGCCGTCGACGGCACGCGCTTCAGCCTGCTGCTGAAATCGCTGCAACAGACCTCCGGGCCGACCGACAACAGCGTCCGCGTGCTGGCCCGCTCCGGCCCCGACCACATCTGGGCCGGCCATGCCGAAAGCAGCCTGCGCCGGTTCAACCCGGGCAGCGGGGAAAGCGAGGAATTCTTCGACGTGCTGCTGGCCGCATCGGGCCGTGGCAGCGCTCGGCCGGTCGGCCGGCGGCGGGTGATCGGCATCGCCGAACTGGCACCGGACCGGGTCTGGGTGTCCAGCGACATCGGCTTGTACGAGCTCGATCCGACCCAGCGCCGGGCGCGTCGGCTGACCCCGCTGGACGACCACGCGCAGCCCTGGCGCTATCGCGAAATGCTGCTCACCCGCGCCGGCACCGTCTGGCTGGGAACGTCCGACGCCGGGGTGCTGGCATATTCCCCGGCGACGCGAAGCTGGCGGCGCTTTCCGCCGGAGCCGGGCACACCCGGCAGCCTCGGCAACAGCAACACGCTGAACCTGTTCGAGGACCGCCAGGGCCGGGTCTGGATCGCCACCCTCGACGGCCTGTTCCTGATCGAGGCCGACGGCGAGCGCGTGCGCCGCTTCGCCCATGATCGCGGCGATCCGCAGTCGCTGGCCGCCAACCTGGTGCGGGCGATGGACGAGGACGCCGGCGGCCGGCTGTGGGTGGCCAGCCACGGCGGCCTGCAATACGTAGTCGAGGACGCCGACGGCGGCATCCGCTTCCAGCGCCATCCGCTGACCCGGCAGATGCCCGACCGCGCCTTTTACGGCGTGCTTGGCGACGCCCGCGGCCGCCTGTGGATCAGCAGCAACCTCGGCGTTTCCCGACTCGATGAAACGCGCGAGGAGGTGTTGCGCTTCGGCGTCGCCGACGGCCTGCAAAGCCAGGAGTTCAACGGCGGCGCGCAACTGCGGCTGGACGATGGCCGCCTGCTGTTCGCCGGCATGGGCGGCATCAACCTGTTCGATCCGGCCGGCATCGAGGCCAGCGACTACACCCCGCCGCTGGCGATCACCCGCATCCAGACCGGTGCCCAGGGCGAGCCGCGCTCGCTCGCCGCGCCGCTGGCATCACTCGAACTGGCACAGGACGACCGCATCCTGCGCCTGCGCTTCGCCGCGCTGGACTTCTTCGACCCGCTGCGCAACCGCTTCCAGTACCGGCTGGAGGGTTTCGACAAGGACTGGGTGATGCGCGACAACACGCCCGAAGCCACCTACACCAACCTCGCGCCCGGTCGCTACACGCTGCGCGTGCGCGCCAGCAACCACGATGGCGTGTGGAGCGAGCGCGAACTGACGCTGCCGGTGAAGGTGACGCCGGTGTGGTGGAACAGCACCCCGGCGCGGCTGGGCTACCTGCTGGCGGCCGTGCTGCTGGCCGGCGCGCTGTGGACGCTGCAACAGCGTCGACGCCGGCAGGAGCGCGCCCTGCTGCGCGAGATCGCCGAGCGCGAGGAGCGCCTCAAGCTTGCCCTGTGGGGCTCCGGCGACGAGTTCTGGGACTGGGACGTGCGCAGCGACGTGCTGCACCGCATCGGAGCCGACCAGTTGCTCGGTCGCCGGCCGGAGGAAAGCATGTCCGCCGACGAATGGCGTCATCGCGCCGTGCATCCGGACGACCGCGAGCGCGTGCTCGACCTGTTGCATACGCACATCGACGAAGCAACGCCGGCGTTCGAGTCCGAGCACCGCGTGCGCAACGCGCACAACGACTGGGTCTGGGTGCGCTCGCGCGGCAAGGTGGTGGAGCGCGACGCGCAGGGCGTGGCGCTGCGCATCGCCGGCACCGCCCGCGACATCAGCGTCATCCGCGAGGCGGAGAGCGAGCGCCGGGTCGCCTCCGAGGTGCTGCGCAGCATGAACGAGGCGGTGGCGGTGGTCGACCTCGACTTCCGCTTCGTCTCGGTCAACCCGGCCTTCTCGCGCATCACCGGCTACGCCGAGGCCGAGGTGATCGGCCAGCCCTCCAGCCTGATCGACAGCGCGCAGCAGGATGCCGGCTTCTACAGCCGCCTGCGCACCACCACCATGGAGGTCGGCCACTGGAAAGGCGAGATCTGGCAGCGGCGCAAGAGCGGCGAGGAGTTCCTGAGCTGGATCGACATTTCCGAGGTGCGCGACCAGCGCGGCGAACGCACCCATTTCGTCGCCGTGGTCGATGACATCACCGACCGCAAGCGCACCGAACTGGAGCTGCGCTACCTGGCCAACTACGACATCCTGACCGGCCTGCCCAACCGCACCCTGCTGTCCGAGCGGCTGGCCCGCGCGATCACCCGCGCGCGCCGCCAGCAGACCCGCGTGGCGCTGCTGTTCCTCGACCTCGACCGCTTCAAGGATGTCAACGATTCGCTCGGCCACGCCATCGGCGACCGCGTGCTGAAGGCCGCCGCCGCGCGCCTGCAGGAAACCGTGCGCGACACCGACACCGTCGCCCGTCTCGGCGGCGACGAGTTCACCGTGGTGCTCGAGGACATCGAGGACATCGCCGCCGCCGAGGACATGGCGGTGCGCATCGGCACCGCGTTCGCCCGCCCGCTGGGCGTCGACAGTCGCGCCGAGGCGACCATCTCGCCATCTATCGGCATCGCCGTGTTCCCCGATCACGCGGCGACGCCGGTGGATCTGCTGAAGTTCGCCGACACCGCGATGTACCAGGCCAAGGATCGCGGCCGCAACACCTGGCAGACCTATACCGAGGCGATGGATGCGGAGACGCGCCGCCGCGCCAGCATGTTGGCGGCGCTGCGCAAGGCGCTGGATCGCGGCGAATTCAGCCTGCTGTTCCAGCCCAAACTGTCCCTGCTCGACCACCGCATCAGCGGCGTCGAAGCGCTGTTGCGCTGGCACAGCGACGAATTGGGCCACATCGGCCCGGCCACCTTCATCCCGCTGGCCGAGGAGACCGGCCTGATCGTGCCGATCGGCGAATGGGTGCTGCGCGAGGCCGCCAACACGCTGGCGCGCTGGCGTCGCGCCGGCTGCGACGACCTGGTGATGGCGGTGAACATCTCGGTGCTGCAACTGCTGCGCGGCGACCTGCCCGGCCACGTCGCCGGGGTGCTGGAGGAGTTCGACCTGCCGGCCAACCGGCTGGAACTGGAAGTGACCGAAAGCATGGTCATGGCCAATGCCGAACAGGCGATCCGCGCCATGCGCGAGCTGAAGAGCCTCGGCGTTTCGCTGGCCATCGACGACTTCGGCACCGGCTACTCCTCGCTGATCTACCTCAAGCGCCTGCCGATCGACACGCTGAAGATCGACAAGGCCTTCGTCGGCGACCTGACCACCGATCCCGACGACGAGGCGATCACCGCCACCATCGTCACCATGGCGCATTCGCTTGGCCTAAACGTGGTGGCCGAGGGCGTGGAGACGGTGGAGCAGGTGCAATACCTGCTCGAACAGGGCTGCGACGAGATCCAGGGCTACTGGCTGGCGCGGCCGCTGGACGCCAGCCGCTGCCTGGAGTTCATGCGCGACTGGAATCCCGCCGCCGTGCAGATTCCCGGCCAGAGCTGAGCGCGGTGCCTGCTTGACCGGGCGAAAGCCGGTGGCCTATCGTCGCGCCCATGAACGACTCCGATGCGCTCGCCCAGATCGCCGCCCTGCGCGACAAGGTCGAACGCCTGGTCGATGCCGCGCGTCGGCTGGGCGACGAGAACCGCAGCCTGCGGGCCAGCCAGGAGCAGTTGATGAACGAGCGCGCCGCGTTGCTGAGCAAGAACGAACAGGCGCGTTCCCGCGTCGAAGCGATGATCCTGCGGCTGAAGTCACTGGAACACAACGCGTGAGCGAACCCGTCGGCATCCGCCTGCTCGACCGCGAATACCTGGTCGGCTGCCCGCCCGAGGAAAAGGACGGCCTGCTGGCCGCCGCGGCGCTGATCGACCGCCAGTTGCGCGACGTGCGTGCCGCCCATCGCAACGCCGGGCAGGACCGTATCTTCGTGCTGGCGGCGCTCAACCTGGCGCACGAACTGATCCAGTTGCGGCAGAGCGAGGGCCACAGCCGCGAGGCGCTGCGGCGCAGCCTGGGCGAGCTCAACCAGCGCCTCGACGGCCTGCTCGAATCGGTTTCGCCACGGCCCTGAACCGCGCGCGATTGCGTGACCGCAGCCCCGCCCCGCAGCGACGACGGACTGCTACACTGCGGCCAGCGTCCCCTGCCGTGTGCGACGGCGTATCCTTACATTTGCCTTGACCCTAAATAACGACCCCGGAACTGCGAACCCGGGCTGGTGAGCAAGTCCGCCTCCGAGCGGGAAGCCCGACGTCCGATCAGCCGTTCCACCTGATCCCCACGGATCAAGGTCGTTTGGTGCGCATCGGCACGGCGGAGGACGCACCTCCCACGCTTTCCCTCGATTCCATGAGCGATCTGGACCTTGCGGCCTTGCGCACCCGGATGCGCGCCGCGCGCCGCGCGCTCGGCGCGCGCGAGCGCATCCAAGCCGCCGAAGCGGTAGCGCAGGCGCTGCGCGAGGGTTTGCCAGCCTTGTCCCGGCCCGGCCGCATCGCCGGCTACTGGGCCTGCGATGGCGAATTGCCGCTGCATCCGCTGCTCGCCGGCCGACCGCCGTTCACCTTCCTGCTGCCGCGATTGATGCCGGGCAAGCGGCTGGCGTTCGCGCCATGGCGGCCGGGCGATCCGATCATCGCCAACCGCTACGGCATTCCCGAGCCCGACCTCGCGCCGCAGCGCTGCCTGCCGCCGGAGATGCTGGACATCGTCCTGACGCCGCTGGTCGCCTTCGACCGCGCCGGCCATCGACTGGGCAGCGGCGGCGGTTACTACGACCGCAGCTTCGCCTTCCTGCGTGCCCGGCCGCGTCCGGCCCGGCCGCTGCTGGTCGGCGTCGGCTACGCCGTGCAGGAAGTGCCGGCGCTGGTCGCGCGCGAATGGGATGTTGGCCTCGACGCCGTGGTCAGCGAGCGCGGCATGTGGTTCTGCCGGCCGCCCGGCGACGCTCAGCCGATGTAACCGGCCAACACCAGCACGGCGAGCACGGTCAGCCAGACGATCAGGATGCGCCAGACCAGGCTCATCGCATCGTGCAGCGCCGGCAGGCCGCTGGCCGGCAACGGCGCGTCGGCCGACGGCGCGGCCGGTTCGGGCTGGTCCACTGGCAGTTCGATCAGTTCGTCGTGGTCGTCGTCGACCGCGTTGTCCGCTGCGGCGTCGGCCAGCTCGGTCACCACGCTGGCGCGGGCGGCGGCGGACAGGAAACCGATGTCGCCGCCGAACCAGTCGTCGTCGCGGTCGCGATACCAGTTGCGCCAGGCCGCCAGCACGGCGTCGAAGCTGCCGGCCAGGGCCAGCGCCAGGGTCATCAGTTGCGCCGCCGGCCAGTCGAGAAGGCGACGCAAGCCCGCTGCCGCGCCGGTCGGCGCGTCGACCAGATGGCCGAGCCGATAAAGCAGGGCACCGCAGGGTCCGAGCAGCAGAAACCACAGCAGCACGCCGAACCAGCGCCGCAGCGCCTGCGAGAACACCGCCTCGATCAGGTCCGGTCCGTGCAGCGAGGCGCGGCCATCGGGAAACAGCGCCTGGGCGGCACGCAACTGGCCCGCTGCGTCCTCGGCTTCCAGCACCGCGTCGACGTCGCGGTCGAGATCGCGCGGCCCCCAGCTGTAGAGCAGCGCGGCGACGCCAAGCAGGAAGGCCGGAAACCCGAACAGCGGATCGGCCAGTTGCCATTGCAGCAAGGCCAGCAACAGGACCGGCGACAGGATCAGCAGCAGGCCACCCGCCGAAGCGGCACCCGGTGCGCCCAACTGCGCGCGCCACAGCGCCTGCCAGCGGACGAACCATTCGAAGCGCCGCCATTGCGCGGTGACCGGCAGGTGATGGCCGATCAGCAAAGCGACGACGACGGCGATGAGGGCGGTGGACATCGTGGGCAAACCCCGGCCGGCTCAAGAGAAACCTGGCGGCGATTGTAGCGCCAGCGGACGACGCGCCGCCGCGCGCTCAGGCTCCGGGCAAAAGTTGCCGCACGCGCGCCGGATCGGCGCATTCGAGCAACCAGTCGGCGATCAGCCGGAAGCTGATCGAGATCGGCATCGGCATGCGCAGCGCGTCGGTGGCGATGGCGTCGAGCAATTCGTCGGCACCGACCCAGCGCGCATCCTCCAGTTCATCGCCGACGACAATGGTCGGATCGTCGGCCTCGGCGCGAAAACCCAGCATCAGCGAGGCCGGAAACGGCCACGGCTGCGAGCCGCGGTAATGGCAGCGGCCGACGCGCACGCCGGCTTCCTCGGCCACCTCGCGGCGCAGCGCATCCTCCAGCGACTCGCCCGGTTCGACGAAGCCGGCAAGGGTGGAATAGCGCCGCGTCGGCCAGCCCGGCTGGCGGCCGATCAATGCCCGCGGGCCATCGGTGACCAGCACGATGATGGCGGCGTCGGTACGCGGGAAGTGCTCCAGCCGGCAGCCGGCCGCGTCGCAACGCGCGCTGTGCCCGGCGCGGCGCAACTGCGTGGGGTGACCGCAGGCACCGCAGAATCGCGCCCGCGTCTGCCACAGCAAAAGCGCCTTGGCATAGGCGAACAGGCCGGCGTCGAAGGCGGACAACTGGCCGGCCATCTGGCGCAGTCCCTGCCAGGACGGCGCGCCCTCGCGCAGCGCGCGCGGCAGACCGTCGACGGGCAGGGCGAACCACGGCGTGTCGCCGGTCAGGCCGAGAAAGCTGGCCAGGGCCAGGCCACCGAGGCCGATCTGCGCGGCGCGGAACACGGACAGGCGCGGGCCATCGGGGTCGATCGCCGCATTGCCCTCGAAATCCACCGCCACCACGTTCGAGCGCGCCCAGGCGGCGGCCAGCCAGGCGGCGTCCTCGCGCCTTTCGCCGGCGCGGTCGAGCGCCAGGCCGGCAAACGGGACGGCGAGCGCCGGCGCGTCCATGGCGCGGTTCACACCGTGAACGAGGAGCCGCAGCCGCAGGTGGTCCTGGCGTTGGGATTGCGGATGACGAACTGCGCGCCTTGCAGGCTTTCGGTGTAATCCACTTCCGCGCCCATCAGGTATTGCAGGCTCAGCGGATCGACCAGGAGGGTGACGCCGTCGCGTTCCACCGCTGCATCGTCCTCGGCGCGCGACTCGTCGAACTCGAAGCCGTACTGGAAGCCGGAGCAGCCGCCGCCCTGAATGTACACCCGCAGGTGCAGGTCGGGGTTGCCTTCCTCGGCGATCAGCTCGCGCACCTTGGCTGCGGCGGCGCTGGTGACGACCAGCGGCGAGTCGAGGGTCTGGTAGGTCGGGGCCTGGGTCATGGCGACGATAACAATCCGCGGACGATGATCAGAGTCTAGATGGGGGCGAAGCGGCGCGGCTCAAGTCGCCGCCTCCGCGTCCGCCGTCCTGGCCGCCTTGGTCGGCGCGGCCTCCGGCTTGGGCAACTGCTTGGGCGCGTCGCCGTGGATCATCCGCCCGGTGACCATGGCACCGGCGGCCATCTCGATCACCTTGTAGTAGATGTTGCCCTGGATGCGCGCGGTGGGGCCAAGCTCGATGCGGTCGCCGGCGTAGACGTCGCCGCTGAGCTGGCCGTTGACGATGACGTGCGGCGCGCGCACCTCGCCCTGGATGTTGCCGCGCTCGGCGAGGGTCAGCACGGCGTCGCCGGCACCTTCCTCGGCCAGCACCGCGCCGTGGATCGCGCCTTCGACGTACAGGCCGCCGCTGAACACGAGGTCGCCGCGCAAGGTGACGCGGGCGCCGATCAGCGTCTCCACGCCGGCCGCCGGCCGTGCCGGCTTGTTCTTGTCGCCTCCGAACATCGGGTCACACTCCTTGCGCGTTGGGTTGGGTGTCCTGCCACGAAAATACCCGCTCCGAGCGCTGGCCGCCGGCGTTCACCAGCACGCGCACCCGCTGCGGGGAAAATCCATCCGGCAACATGATGCTGCCTTCGACCTGCTGAAAGTAGCGGAAAGCGAACTCCTGTGGCGCGGCGTCGGCGTCCTGGCGCAGCCGGTCCCAGCCGAGTTCGGTCAGGCGGCCATCCTGCACGCCTTCGACCACCAGCGACACCTCGCCGCGGGTCAGCCCTCCCTTCTTCAGCGATTGGGTCAGGGTGATCGCGTAGCCGACGCTGCCCGAGGCGTCCGCGCGCATCGTCAGGCTGTGTACCGACAGCCCCTGGCGCTGCGCGCTGCCGCCGACCAGGCGCTCGTAGAAGCCGACATCGGCGCGCAGGGCGGCGATTTCCTCGTCGCGCTGGCGCAAGTCCTCCTGCAGCGTGCGGTTGGCGTCGCGCATCACCTGTTCGGCGCGCTGCGCCAGCTTCAGGTCGCCGCGCAGGGTTTCCGCCTCGACCTGCAGGGCGTCATGGCTGGCGAGCAGGGCGGCGTGTTCGGCGGACAGCCGGTCCAGCGTCGGCGCGGCATCCTGGCGCGACAGCATCCACGCCGCCGCCACCGATCCAAGCCACAGCGCGACCAGCAACAGCGCCCACAACGGCGAGCGCGGGCGGCGCGGGACGATGACGAAGCGGGACTGCGGAGCGGACAACGCGACAGGCCGGACGGCGGGGGAGCCGGGAGTTATCGCCGCTCATGCCGGGTCCGTCAAGCGCAAAGTCACCGTACAAACCGCGACGGGATGCTTTGTCCGCAGCCGTCGGCCCTATACTCGTCGGCCATCGAACGCGGCCACGGGAGGAGCCATGAGCGAAGCGCATCTGTTCGCCCTCGGTATCGCATTGGCCTGGATCGCCGGCATCCGCGCCTACCTGACGGTTTTCGGTGCCGGCCTCGCCGGCCTGCTTGGCTGGCTGGATCTGCCCGGCCAACTGGTCCTGTGCGAAAGCCCCTGGGTGCTGGGCACGGCCGGCGTGCTGACGGCGGTGGAGTTCGCCACCGACAAGATTCCCGGCGTCGATTCCGTCTGGGACCTGTTGCAGACCGTGGTCCGCATCCCGGCGGGCGCTTTCCTTGCCGGCGCGGCGCTCGGCGACGCGGAAACCGGGCTGAGCACGCTGGGGCTGGTCGGCGGTGCCGGTGCCGCGTTCACCGCGCACGCGCTGAAGTCCGGCACGCGCGCCCTGGTCAATGCCTCGCCGGAGCCGGTCAGCAATCTGCTGGCCTCGGGCAGCGAGGATGGCCTGGCGTTGGGTTCGCTGCTGTTCGTGTTCGCCAACCCGTGGCTGGCGCTGCTGGTCGTGGTGGTCGGCAGCGTGTTGATGTTCGCCGCCGTGTACTGGCTGCTGCGTCGCCTGTTGCCGCGCCGCGTCGCGCGCTGACAGCGGCGAAGCGCGCCGGGTATAGTCCTGTTGCCCCACCTAGAGTCCATCCATGCCTGCGTCCGACGATAGCCCGCAGCGTGCCGAATCACGATTGGCCTTCCTCAAGCGCCTGCCGGCCCGCACCGACCGGCTGGCGCGGCAATGGCGACACTTCTGCCAGCACGGCTGGGACATCAATGCCCTCGCGCTGCTGGTCGAGGACAGCCGCCTGCTGGCCGAGGCGGCGCGCAATGCCGCGCCGGATCTGGCGCAGACCCTGGACGACATCGCCGAGCGCCTGGGCCAGCCGCTGGCGCAGGAAGCATTGCCGGACGAGTCCGCCACGCAATGGCTGCTCGGCCGGCTGGCCGACCTCGCGCCGGATGCTGCCGACGCCGCGCCGCAGGCGGCGGTCGCGATCGGCGGCGAGCTGGTGGAATCGCCGCGCGTGGAGTTGCCGCCGGCCAACCTGTGGCGACGCTGGACCAGCGACGCCACGCCGGCCGAACCCATCGAGTACCCGCAACCGCGCGTCGACGAAGGCGTTGCCGCCGTGGCGGTCGATCCGCTCGGCCTGGCGGTGGACGACATCGAGGCGGCGCTGTACCAGACGCTGGACCCGTCGGCGCTGGAAGTCACCGAACTGTCGCTGATCGACGCCGTCGCCGAGCTGACGCCGCCGGCCATCGAAGCCGTCGATCCGCCCGCCCCTGCGCCCACTCCCGCCACGCTTCCGTCTGCCGCGCCAGCGCCGGCCGTCGCTGCGGACCTGCCCGTCGCTGCCGCACCGGTCGGCGGCCGCATCTACCACCTCTCCGACGCCAGCGCGCTGTCGGTGGAACTGGATCAGCGGCTGGAGGTGCTGGGCTACGAACTCGAATTGCTGGACGACGAGGAGGAGCTGAAGGAAATCCTCACCGCGCTGGCGCCTGATCTGGTCCTGGTCGATGCCGGCTTCATCCACGAACTGGAAGGCATCGGCGCGGTGCTGCGCAGCACCCGCGAGCGCACCGGCTCGCGCCTGTTGCTGCTGGCGATCTGCGAGGAGGACACGGTGGAGGCGCGCCTGGCCGCCCGTCGCGCCGGTGCCGATGCCCTGCTGATCGCCCCGCGCAGCGTGCAGGAGGTGATCGACAAGCTGCAATCCCTGCTGACCTCCACCGGCGACGAAATCTATCGCGTGATGATCGTCGAGGACGACCGCTCGCAGGCGCTGTTCGCCGAATCCATCCTGCGCAACGCCGGCATGGACGTACGCGTGGTGCTGGATGCGTTCGAGGTGATGGCCGCGCTGGCCGAGTTCCATCCCGACATGGTGCTGATGGACCTCTACATGCCCGGCTGCGACGGTGCGGAGCTGACCGCGCTGATCCGCGAACGCGAGGAACACATCAACCTGCCGATCGTCTTCCTGTCCGGCGAAAGCGACGTCGACAAGCATTACGACGCGCTGGAGGCCGGCGGCGACGACTTCCTTGCCAAGCCGATCCGGCCCAAGCACCTGATCGCTGCGGTCGGCAACCGCGTGCGCCGTGCCCGCGCCCTGCAACGACGCGCGCCGCCTGCCGCACCGGTCGCCGCCGCGCCGACCCCGCGCGACTCCACCACCGGTCTGTACTACCGCACCCACGTCATTGCCCTGCTCGGCGAGACGCTGGCCGCGCCGGACATCGCCGAGCGCCGCGGCGGCATCCTGTTTCTCGACATCGACGGCCTGTCCGCACTGCGCGACCGGCTCGGCCTGTCCGGTATCGAGCGCCTGCTGCGCGAGGCCGGCGCGGAACTGGTGTCGCGGCTGGACGAGACCGACCTCGCCGCGCGCTACAGCGACGGCTGCTTCGTCATCGTCTGCCCGCAACGCGACGACGACGCGCTGGAAGCCATGGCCGTCCGCGTGCGCGAGGCGCTGGTCGGCCGCGCCTTCGACATCGACGGCCGGCCGGTGCGCCTGCGCGCCGCGCTGGGTGTTTGTCCGTGGCGCTTCGGCTTTGCCGATGCCGACACCCTGATCGCCGCCGCCGAGCGACTCAGCCGCGACGCCCGCGCCAGCGAGCGCGGCGTGCGTCGCTACGAGCCACCGCGACGCTCCGACATTTCCCGCGACGAAGCCATGCTGGCGACCCTGCGCGAGGCGATCAAGAAGGACAGCTTCAGTCTGCTGTACCAGCCGATCGTGGCCGTGCAGGGTGGCGACGAGGCGCAGTTCCAGACCCTGGTGCGGCTGCGTGGCGAAGACGGCCGGCTGGTCGCCGCCGGCCAGTTCGTGCCGCTGGCCGAGTCCTACGACCTGATCGGCGAGATCGACTGCTGGGTGCTCGACAAGGCGCTGGACGTGATCGCCCGCCGCCGCGACGCCGGCGGCGCGCTGCGCCTGTTCGTCAACCAGTCGCCCGGCACCTTGTCCGGGGAGGACCACGCCGCCTGGCTGGGGGGCCAGCTCAAGGCCCATGGCGTGCCCGGATCGGCGCTGGTGCTGGAGTTCGCGCTGGACGCCATCGAGGCGCACGTCGAACTGGTGCAAACCTTCTGCCGCAAGCTGGCACCGCTCGGCGTGCGCTTCTGCCTGAGCCAGTACGACGGCGGCGAGACCGCCGAACTGGTGCTCGAACGCCTGCCGGTGACCTACATCAAGCTGGCCCGCCGGCATGTCGTCGCCGGTACCGATGCGGTGAAGTCGCGGGAGACCCTGCAAATGCTGGTCGAGCGCGCCCACGGCAAGGGCCTGCAGGTGATCGCCCCGCTGGTCGAGGACGCCCAGGTGGCGGCCGGCCTGTGGGTCAGCGGCATCGACTTCATCCAGGGCGATCTGGTCCAGCCGGCTGCCAGCGACCTGTCCTTCGACTTCCAATCGGCGGTGCTATGAGTCCAGCGATTGCGCGAATCCTGTCCGGTCTGGCCGCCGTGGCCAGCCTGGCGGCAGGCGGATTGGGAATGGCTGGTCTCATCGAGGCACCGCTGGCCGCCGCCCTGGCCGCCGGCGGCGGCCTGCTCGCCCTGGTCTCGGCCCTGCTTCCGGCACGCCCGGCGATGGAGCCGGCGACACCCGCAGCGCCGCTGGCCGCACCGACTTCACCCGCGTCGCGCAGCGCCCCCGCCGCCGCGCCGCCGTCCGAGGAACTGCGCCAGTTGCGCAACGAACTGGCGCGGCAGAAGAAGCTGGAGGAGGAACTGGTGCAGGCGCGGCAGACCGCGGAGGCGGCGGTGATGGCCAAGGGCGAGTTCCTCGCCACCATGAGCCACGAAATCCGCACTCCGTTGAACGGCATCATCCCGCTGCTCGACATCCTGCTCGGCTCGCCCCTGCAAGCGGACCAGCGCGAGTACACGCAGACCGCCTACCGCTCCGCCCGCGAGTTGCTGCGCATCGTCGACGACATCCTCGATTACTCCAAGCTGGAGGCCAACAAGCTGACCCTGGAGACGGTCGGCCTGAACCTGCGCGAGGTGCTCGACGGCGTGATGCGGCTGATGGAGAAGAGCGCCGAGGCCAAGGCGCTCAACCTGACGCTGACCATCGACCCCGGCGTGCGGCTGGCGGTGCGCGGCGATCCGACCCGGCTGCGCCAGGTGCTCACCAACCTGGTCAGCAATGCGATCAAGTTCACCGACCGTGGCAGCGTCAGCGTGCATGTCAGTCGTCGCGGCGAGAGTCGCAGCCACCACGAGCTGCGCTTCGAAGTGCGCGATACCGGCGTCGGCATCAGCCCGGAGGCGGCCGACAAGCTGTTCAAGCCGTTCTCCCAGGCCGACGCCTCCACCACCCGGCAGTTCGGCGGCACCGGCCTTGGCCTGGTCATCTGCAAGCGCATCGTCGACCTGATGGGCGGGCAGATCGGCGTCGAGTCGCAGCCCGGCAAGGGCTCCACGTTCTGGTTCAACGTGCCGATGCTGAAGGCGCTGGGCGACATCGCCGGCACCGACCGAGGCCTGGCGGACGCCAAGATCATGGTGCTCAGCGCCGATCCCGCCCAGCAGCGCCGCTTCGCCGTCAGCATTCCCAACTGGGGGGCGCGGCCGATCCCGGCCAGCAACACCCAGGAGGCGCTGACCAAGCTGCGCGCCGCCGCCGGGCGCGGCGAAAACTGGAAGTCCGACCTGCTGATCGCCGACCTGCCGACCATTCGCACCACTTATCTGGCGCTGTCACGCGCCCTGCAGCGCGAGCCGGAACTGGCCTCGCTGCGGGTGATGTTCCTGCAGGGGCCGGACCCGCTGCCGCCGGACCTGTTCTCCGGCGAGCGCGCGCGGGTGTTCTCGCGCACCCTGGGCGAGGGCGAACTGCGCCAGCAGATCGAACAGTTGCTCAGTGCCGCCCCGGCTCCGGCGCAGCAGGGTGCCGCCATCGACATCCGCCCCGCCGCTGCGGCGACCGCTGTCCCGACCGCCGCCCCGATCGCCGCAGCGGACGGATCCGGCGACGAGAGCGCACGGATCGAGCCGCACTCCCTGCACGGCCACGTCCTGCTGGTGGAGGACAACCCGGTCAACCGCCAGGTCGCGCAGCGCCTGCTCAGCATCACCGGCCTCAGCGTGGACAGCGCGGAGAACGGCCAGGAGGCGCTGGACAAGCTGGCCGCCGGCCCTTACGACGCCGTGCTGATGGACTGCCAGATGCCGGTTCTCGACGGCTACGCCGCAACCCGCCGGCGGCGCGAGCTGGAAACCGCGCAGGGCCTGCCGCGCATCCCGATCATCGCCATGACCGCCAACGCGATGGTCGGCGACCGGGAAAAGTGTCTGGAAGCCGGCATGGACGACTATCTGTCCAAGCCGATCAACCGCAGCCTGCTCGCCAGCGCCCTGCAACGCTGGGTGAAGCCGCGCCCGGCCACCGCCACACCGCCGCCCAGCGTCGTGCCCGCGTCGGCGACACCGGCAACTGCCGCACCCAAGGCGGTCACCACGCCGGCGATCAACATGGACATCGTGCAGGACCTGCGCGAGATCATGGGCGAGGAATTCGGTGCCCTGGTCGGGGTGTTCCTCGAGGATGCGCCGAAGTCATTGAAGCGACTGGCCGAAGCGGTCGAGAGCGGCGACACCGACGCCTTGGTCGGCCCGGCGCACTCGCTGAAGTCGACCAGCGCCAACCTCGGCGCGATGGAACTGTCCGCCCGTGCCAAGCTGATCGAGCTCAGCGCCCGGCAGAAGACCTTGCAGAACCCGCGCGCCCTGGTCGATGCCCTGATCCAGGAATACCGCCGCGCCGACGCCGAGCTGCGCCGCCTGCTGGCCTAGGCAGCCGGCGCGCACCGCTTCGCTCGCCGGTTTCAGGCGTCGAATCTCAGTCGTCGATCTGCGCCTGCAGGTAGTTTTCCAGGCCCACTCGCTCGATCAGATCAAGCTGGGTTTCCAGCCAGTCGACGTGCTCTTCCTCGGATTCGAGGATGTCGACCAGCAGCTGCCGGCTGACGAAATCGCCAACCTCCTCGCAGTGCGCGATACCCTGGCGCAGGTCGGGCAGGGCGGCGTGTTCGAGGCGCAGATCGCATTCCAGCGCCTCGCGCGGGGTTTCGCCGATCAGCAGCTTGCCGAGGTTCTGCAGGTTGGGCAGGCCCTCCAGGAACAGGATGCGCTCGATCAGCCGGTCGGCGTGCTTCATCTCGTCGATGGACGCGCGGTACTCGTGCTCGCCGAGGCGCTTGAGCCCCCAGTTGCCGAACATGCGGGCGTGCAGGAAGTACTGGTTGATCGCGGTCAGCTCGTTGTAGAGCGCGCGATTGAGATGTTCGATGACCTGTCTGTCGCCCTTCATGGCCAGTCTCCGGGATGGCGGGAACGCACCATCCTAGCCGGCGCGGCGCGCCTTGGCGGTAACGGTAATCGAATGTATTCGCAAGCGCCGGCTGCGAGGGGGCGGGAACTCAGGCGGCCAGCAGCGGCAACGGCAGGGCGTGCTCGCGCAAGGTCTCGTCGAGCAGTTGCTGGGCGAGGTCGCCGCAGCTTCCGCAGACCGAGGCGCAGCCGGTCATGGCGGTGAGGTCGGACAGGCTGCGCGCGCCGGCGGAAGCGGCATCGCGGACGGTTCGATCAGTGATTCCGTTGCAAAGACAGACGTACATGGCGAGCGGCGGAACAGGACAGGGCGACATTCCACCGCGAATGAGAATGATTGTCAACCGCTGTCGCAACGGCGTTCAGTGACGAGGCTGTGCCGACCTGTTCGCTTCAGCGCCGGGAGGCCGCCCTGGACGGCGGTGGCGCGGCGGACGGACGCCAGTGGCCGGGGCGGCGCACGTCCGGCGGCAGCGCGGGCTGTTCGCTGAGGATCGCCGAGTCCGTCGCCAGACCCTGCGCCAGCGGGGCCAGATGATGCAGGGCGCGCAGGTAGACGTCGCGCTTGAAGTTGACGACGTGCAGCAGCGGGTACCAGAACTCGACCCAGCGGAATTCGCTGAATTCCGGCTTGTCGCAGAGATCGAAGCGCACGTCGGCTTCGCTGCCGATCAGGCGCAGCAGGAACCAGACCTGCTTCTGGCCGATGCAGACCGGGCGCTCGCCCTGGCGCACGCAGCGGCGCGGCAGGCGATAGCGCAGCCAGCCGGGCGTCGCGCCCAGCAATTCGACATGCGCGGCCTCGAGGCCGGTTTCCTCGCGCAGTTCGCGATACATCGCCTCGATCGGCGTCTCATCGCTGTTCATGCCTCCCTGCGGGAACTGCCAGCCATCGCGCGACACCCGGCGGGCCCAGAACACCCGCCCATCGTCGCGCATCAGCACGATCCCGACATTGGGCCTGTAACCGTCCGGGTCGATCACGAAACGGACTCCTTGAGCCTGATTGGGCCGAGAGTGCCATACCGCTTGCGCGGCGGACAAGCCGCGCGGGGTCTGCTGATCGGCCGGTAGATGCCTTCATCCATCCGCCGGCCGCCATCAGCAGGCCGCGCAGGCGATGGAGCGGACGCTTGTGGTGGTAGGCTTGACCGATCCTCCCGGGCGCTTCCCCGCATGTCCCAGTCCCAGTTCGGCCTGCTGACGCAACGGCGGTTCCTGCCGTTTTTCCTCACCCAGGCACTGGGCGCGTTCAACGACAACGTGTTCAAGAACGCCCTGGTCATCATGATCGCGTTCAAGGTGGTCGGGCTGACCAGTACCGACATCGACTTCTGGTCCAACCTCGCCGCCGGCTTGTTCATCCTGCCGTTCTTCCTGTTCTCGGCGCTGGCCGGGCAATGGGCGGAGAAGTTCGAGAAGGCGCGTTCCATCCGCCGCCTGAAGGTGCTGGAAATCGCCATCATGGGGCTGGCGGCGCTGGGTTTCTGGCTGGAGTCGCTGCCCTTCCTGCTGTTCGTGCTGTTCCTGATGGGCATGCAGAGCACCCTGTTCGGGCCGCTCAAGTTCGCCATCCTGCCGCAGGCGCTCAAACCCGAGGAACTGGTCGGCGGCAACGGGATGGTGGAGGCCGGCACCTTCCTGACCATCCTGCTCGGCACGCTCTTGGGCGGCTGGCTGATGGCCAGCTTCGACCAGGGGCCGCTGTGGGTGGCGCTGGCGACCTTGCTGGTCGCCCTGCTCGGCTGGCAGGCCAGCCGCGGCATCCCGACCGCCCCGGCGACTGCACCGGATCTGCCATTGAGCTGGAATCCGTTCACGCTGACGGTGCAGACCCTGGCCTGCCTGAAGGGCCAGCGCGCGGTGCGCAACGCGGTGCTCGGGGTGAGCTGGTTCTGGTTCTTCGGCTCGATCTTCCTCGCCCAGCTTCCCAACTACACCAAAATCTATCTCGGCGGCGACGAGAGCGTCGCGCCGCTGGTGCTGATGCTGTTTGCGCTCGGCATCGGTGCCGGCTCGCTGCTCTGCGAGGCGCTGTCGCGGCGCACGGTGGAAATCGGCCTGGTGCCGCTGGGCGCGCTCGGCCTGACCGTGTTCGGTGCCGATCTGTACTTCGCCCGCCCGGAAGCCGCCGCCGTGGCCGGCCTGGCCTGGAACGAGTTCCTCGCCGCGCCAGGCAACCTGCGCATCGCCATCGACCTGACCCTGGTCGGCGTGTTCGGCGGCTTCTACATCGTGCCGCTGTTCGCCCTGATCCAGCAGCGCGCGCCGCGCCGGCAGCTCTCGCGCACCATCGCCGCCAACAACATCCTCAACGCGCTGTTCATGGTCGTCGCCTCGATCATGGCCATCGCGCTGCTGTCCAACGGCTTCACCATCCCGCAGGTGCTGCTGATCACCGCCGTGCTCAATGCCCTGGTGGCGATCTACATCTTCACCCTGGTGCCCGAGTTCGTGATGCGCTTTGCCGCCTGGGGCGTGATCAAGCTGCTGTACCGGCTGGACATCCGCGGCATCGAAGAACACATCCCCGACCAGGGCCCGGCGCTGCTGGTCTGCAACCACGTCAGCTTTGCCGATGCGCTGCTGATCGGCGGGGCCGTGCCGCGTCCGGTGCGCTTCGTCATGTACTACCGCATCTTCAACATCCCGGTGATGCGCTGGGTGTTCAGGACCGCCGGTGCGATTCCCATTGCCGGGGCCAAGGAAGACCCGGAACTGATGGAACGCGCCTTCGCCGCCATCGACAAGGCACTGGCGGAAGGCGAGATCGTCGGCATCTTCCCCGAGGGCGCGCTGACCCGCGATGGCGAGATCGCGCCGTTCCGCAGCGGCATCGAGCGCGTGCTGGCTACGCAGCCGGTGCCGGTGGTGCCGATGGCCCTGCGCGGCATGTGGACCAGCATGTGGAGCCGCCGCGACTCGCAGATGCGGCGAATGCGCCTGCCGCGCCGCCTGCGCGCCAGCGTCACCCTGATCGCCGGCCCGCCATTGCCCGCCGAACAGGCCAGCGCCGCCGTCCTCGAAGCCCGCGTGCGTGAGCTGCGCGGCGATGAGGCTTGAGAATTCCCGGTAAGCTCACGGCTTTCGATCTGCCGCTGTCGCCATGCCCCGAGCCAAACAATACTGGTTGATGAAGTCCGAGCCGGAGGAGTTCTCCATCGACGATCTGGCGCGGGTGGTGCGCGAGCCGTGGACCGGTGTGCGCAATTACCAGGCGCGCAATTTCATGCGTGACGCGATGAAGGTCGGCGACGGCGTGCTGTTCTACCATTCCAACGCGACGCCGCCGGGAATCGCCGGGCTGGCCGAGGTGGTCAGCGCGGCGTATGCCGATCCGACCCAGTTCGATCCGGACAGCGATTACCACGATCCGGCCAGTTCGCCCGAGGCACCGCGCTGGCAATTGGTGGATGTCGGTTTCGTGCGGCGCTTCAAGCGCCTGCTGACGCTGGACGAGTTGCGCGGCCACGCCGGCAGGCTCGGCGATTTCGCCCTGTTGCGGCGCGGCAACCGGCTCTCGGTGCTGCCGGTCAGCGCGGCGCAGTGGAAGTACATCCTCTCCCTGGCAGACAAGGCGTGACGATGATGAGCAAGGATTCCGGCAAGAAGGCTTCGGCCGAGGCGGCGCTGGCCCTGGTCGAGGACGGCATGGTGGTGGGCGTCGGCACCGGCTCCACGGTCGACCATTTCATCGATGGACTCATCGCCATGGGCGAGCGGATCGAGGGCGCGGTGTCCAGTTCCGAGCGCAGCAGCGAGAAGCTGCGCCGGGGCGGCATCCGGGTGCTGGATCTGAACGCGCACGGGCCGCTGCCGCTGTATGTCGACGGTGCCGACGAGTGCGATCCGCACGACCGCCTGATCAAGGGTGGGGGGGCGGCGCTGACGCGGGAGAAGATCATCGCCGCGGCCAGCGAGCGCTTCGTCTGCATCATCGACGCCGGCAAGGAGGTGGGCGTGCTCGGTGCCTTCCCGCTGCCAGTGGAGGTGATCCCGATGGCGCGCAGCCATGTCGCCCGCACCCTGTTGGCGAAGACCGGCGGGCAGCCGGTATGGCGCGAGAACGTGGTCACCGACAACGGCAACTGGATCATCGATCTGCACAACCTGCGCATCGTCGATCCCGTGGCGCTGGAGGGCGAGATCAACCAGATTGCCGGCGTGGTCTCGGTGGGATTGTTCGCCCAGCGCCGGGCCGACGTGGTGATCGTCGACGGCGTCCGCCGCGCCCGGCGCTGAGCGCAGCGCTCAGGCGCTGCCGATGTCCTGCTTGAGCATCGAGCCGAGCCCGCCCTGCAGGGCGAAGACATCGGTGTAGCCGAGCCGGGTCAGGATGAAGGCGGCGGCGGCGCTGCGCTCGCCGGTGTTGCAGTACACCACCAGCTTGCCGGTGCGCGGGAACTGCTGCACCACGTCCTCGCGCAGCCGGTACAGCGGGATGTTGACCGAGCCCTTGATCGCCCGCTGGGCGTGCTCGGGCGGCATCCGCACGTCGAGCAGGGTGGCCCCGCCACGGGCCAGCAGGGCGGCCTGGCTGGGATTGAGCCATTCCACCACCGGCGGCTTCAGCACGTCCTCGAAGGGGCGGCGGCCAAGCCGCATCAGGCTGCCGTCCTGCATCATCCGCACGGTGGCGTTGCGCGGCGTGTTGGCGAGCAGGGCGTCCTCGCCGAAGCAGTCGCCGCGCACCAGATAGGCGACGATGGACTCGGAGCCGTCCAGTTGCTTGGACACCGAGGCGGCACCTTCCTTGATGACGTAGAAATAATCGCCCGGATCGCCCTCGCGGATGACCAGGTCGCCGGCCTTGGCGGTGGTTTCCTCGAAGGCCTGGAACATGCGCTCGATGTTGCCGGTCGGCAGCTTGTGGAAGGCGCGGCTTTGCAGCAGGCGGAACACCCAGCGGTTGCCCTGCGGGCCGTCGTCGAAATGGCGGAAGTTCTCGCCGCGGCTGAGCTGGTCCCAGGCGATCACCTTCTCGGCGTAGCGGCGGTCCAGGCGCAGCACGCGGGCACCGCGCGAGGTGACGGTGGCGGTGAAGCGGCGCGGCTGGAAGTCGCCGATCGGATAGCGGCCCTGGATGGAGTCGGCGTTGATCTTCTTGCGCCGCTCGTCCGGGTAGACGCATTCGATCTCGCCCTCCATCAAGTAGAGCGTGTCGGCGTCGAAGTCGCCGGAGCGGAACAGCGTCTCGCCGCGGACGTAGTCGATGGACGCTGCTTCGCCGGCCAGTTGCTCGCGCGTCTCCGCGCGCAGGCTGTCGAGCGGATACAGGCGTGCCAGGTCGCTGCTTTCGAAACTCATGCGCTTTGTCTCCCCCGCCGGCGGTCCGGCAGGGATCAGTGTAGCGCTGCGCGTGGGGCGCGCACAGGGCCGCCGCGCGCGGACCGGCGCGGCGGGACGCGGGCGTGGCTCAGTCGATGTCGAGGAAGCTGCGCAACTGCTCGGAACGGGTCGGATGGCGCAGCTTGCGCAGCGCCTTGGCCTCGATCTGGCGGATCCGCTCGCGGGTGACGTCGAACTGCTTGCCGACTTCCTCAAGGGTGTGGTCGGTGTTCATGTCGATGCCGAAGCGCATGCGCAACACCTTGGCCTCGCGCGGGGTCAGCCCGGCCAGCACGTCGCGGACGGTTTCCATCAGACCGGTGACGGTGGCGGTGTCGTCCGGCGACTCGATCGAGGTGTCCTCGATGAAGTCGCCCAGGTGCGAGTCCTCGTCGTCGCCGATCGGGGTCTCCATGGAGATCGGCTCCTTGGCGATCTTCAGCACCTTGCGGATCTTGTCTTCCGGCATCTCCATTTCCTTGGCCAGCTCCTCAGGCGTCGGCTCGCGGCCGAACTGCTGGAGCATCTGGCGGGAGATGCGGTTGAGTTTGTTTATCGTCTCGATCATGTGCACCGGGATGCGGATGGTGCGCGCCTGGTCGGCGATCGAGCGGGTGATCGCCTGGCGGATCCACCACGTCGCATAGGTGGAGAACTTGTAGCCGCGACGGTATTCGAACTTGTCCACCGCCTTCATCAGGCCGATGTTGCCTTCCTGGATCAAATCCAGGAATTGCAGGCCGCGGTTGGTGTACTTCTTGGCGATGGAAATGACCAGGCGCAGGTTGGCCTCGACCATTTCCTTCTTCGCCTTGCGCGCCTTGGCCTCGCCGATCGCCATCGAGCGGTTGATTTCCTTGATGTCGGGCAGGGTCAGGTAGAGCGCGCGTTCGATGGCGGCCAGCTTGTCCTGCTCGGCGATGATTTCCTCGCGCCGCTCGCGCAGGCCGGAGGACCATTTCTGCTTGCGGCGCAGCGCCTCGTCCACCCAGCCGGTGTTGGTTTCGTTGCCGGGGAAGGTGCGGATGAAGTCCTTGCGCGGCATGCGCGCGTACTTGATGCAGTGCTCCATCACGATGCGCTCGTGGTTGCGCACTTCGTTGACCACTTCGCGCAGCTTGTGGACGAAGTTCTCCACCAGGATCGGCGGCAGCTTCAGGCGCAGGAACTCCTCGGCCATCTCCTCGCGCAGCTTGACCGCACGCTTGTCGGTCGGGCCGTACTTGGCGTGGGTTTTCTGGAAGCGCACGTACAGGCTGCGCAGCAAATCCATGCGGCGCGCGGCTTCGGCCGGATCTGGGCCGGTGTCGGCCGGCGTCGCCTCTTCTTCCTCGTCCTCTTCTTCCTCCTCCTCGGACTCGCTGTCCTCGGACTCGGGTTCGGCCAGCGCCGCCGCAGCGGCTTCGGCGGCGGCGGCAGCCGCGGCCGCCTCGAGGTCGGCATAGCCGAGGACGATCTCGGTCAGGCGCTTCTTGCCTTCGAGGTGCAGGTCGTACTCTTCCAGCAGCAGCAGGATCGTCCACGGGAAGCTGGCCAGAGCCGACTGCACCTGGTTGAGGCCTTCCTCGATGCGCTTGGCGATGGCGATCTCGCCCTCGCGGGTGAGCAGTTCCACCGTGCCCATCTCGCGCATGTACATGCGCACCGGGTCGGTGGTGCGGCCGGCTTCGGAATCCAGCGCGGACAGCGCCGCGACGGCTTCCTCGGCGGCGGTCTCGTCGTCGGCCGAGCGGGCCGAGTCGGACATCAACAGGGTTTCGGCATCCGGCGCCACTTCATGGACCTGGATGCCCATGTCGTTGATCATGCCGATGATGTCTTCGATCTGTTCCGGGTCGACGATGTCGCCCGGCAGGTGGTCGTTGACTTCGGCGTAGGTCAGATAGCCCTGTTCGCGGCCCTTGGTGATGAGCTGCTTGATTTCGGACTGCTGCTCCTGATTGTCGCTCGCCATGCGGAATCCCGGGTTAAAGTGGGAAAAGGAACGCACCAGTATAGCTCAAAACGGTGGTGCGCCCCTAACCCAATGAATGGAAAGGGTCTAATGGGCCATCCTGGCCGGGTTTTTCGGCACCGCCGCGCTGCCGGCGGCGAGGCCGCCTCAGGCCTGGAGGTGGAAGGTCACCGGTCCGTCGTTGACCAGGCTCACCCTCATATGGGACCGGAAGCGCCCGGTTTCCACCCCGGCATGGACTTCGCGACAGGCTTCGACCAGGCGGGTGAACCAATGTTCCGCCTGCTCGGGTGCGGCGGCGCTGCTGAAACTGGCGCGCATGCCGTTGCGGGTGTCGGCGGCGAGGGTGAACTGGCTGACCAGCAGGAGGCCGCCGCCGATGTCGGCGAGCGAGCGGTTCATCCGCCCCTGTGCGTCCTCGAACACGCGATAGCCGAGCAGGCGCTCGCGCATGCGCCGGACCTGCGCCTCGCCGTCCTCCGGCTGCACCGCGATCAGGGCCAGCAGGCCGCGACCGATCTCACCGACGCGCTCGCCGTCGACCTCGACATGGGCGCGCTCGACGCGCTGGATCAGGGCGATCATGGTGGGGCGGCGCGCGGCGAGATCATGCCGGCATGCTGCCCGGCGCGTGTCGATGTGGTCAATGCAGCGGCTAGACTTGCCGCCATGCCGCCGTCGATGCCCGCCCTCGCCAGCCTGCTGTACGCCGCCATGTGGTTGATCGGCCGACTGCCGCTGCGCGCGCTGCATGCGCTGGCGACGCCGCTGGCGGCGTTGGTGCGGCGCTTCGGCTCGCGCGAGGCGCGCGTCGGGCGGGTCAACCTGCGCCTGTGCCTGCCCGATTTGGACGCCACCGGCCGCGAGGCGATGCTGCGCCGGGCGATGGCGGAGATGTCGCGCACCAGCCTGGAAACCTGCGCGGTGTGGACACGCCCGGCGGCCGACACGCTGCGCTGGGTGAGCGAGGTGGACGGCGCGGAGTTGTTCGACGCCGCCCGCGCTGCCGGCCACGGTCTGATCATCGCCGCGCCGCACCTCGGCAACTGGGAAGTGCTGAACGTCTGGCTGGCCAGTCGGGGCGACCTGGCGGTGGTCTACCGCGCTCCCGAGCGCGCCGCGCTGGAGCCGCTGCTGCGCCGCGCCCGCGGCCATCCAGGCGTCGAACAGTTGCGCGCCGAGCCGGCTTCGGTGCGGCGCATGCTGACCCTGCTGCGCGCCGGCGGCACCCTGGGCATCCTGCCCGACCAGCGCCCCAAGGCCGGCGAAGGCCGGCTGGCACCGCTGTTCGACGTGCCGGCGCTGACCATGACGCTGTTGCCGAAACTGGCCCGGCGTACCGGCGCGACGGTGCTGTTCGCCTTTGCCGAGCGTCTTCCCGAGGCAGCCGGTTTCCGCATCCGCATCCTGCCGGCCCCGGCACGGATCGGTGACGAGGATGCGGATGTCGCCCTGCGCGCGTTGAATCAGGGCATCGAGGCGGCGGTGCGCCAGGCTCCCGCACAATACCAGTGGACCTACAAGCGCTACCCTTCCCATGATGAGCAGGGCCGGCCACGCTACGCCGGTCACGAACCCGATCCCGAGCCGTCCCGCACACCATGAACACAGACACGCCCTCACCGCCTGCCTCAGCAGCGCCCGCCGGGCGCACTTTCGAGTCCCTGCCGGCGCAGGCCATCTGGCTGTTCCGCCTCGGCAACCTGTTCTGGGTGGCGGCGCTGGCGGTTGCCGCCGGGATCGGTGCCGTGGCGCTGATGTCGCGCCTGGGACTGGGCGTGGGCGCTGCCGCCGGGTTGTGGCTGGTGCTGACCCTGGTGGCGCTGGCCATCGGCTGGCGACTGGCCGCGCTGAGCCATCGCGCCACCCGTTTCCTGCTCGATGACGAAGGCTTCTGCGTGCGCGGTGGCGTGTGCTGGCGCACGGAAAGCCACATCGCCCGCTCGCGCGTGCAGCACACCGACATCCGCCGCCATCCGCTGGCGCAGAAGCTGGGTCTGGCGGAACTGGTGGTCTACACCGCCGGCACGCAACTGGCGGCGGTGAGCCTGCCGGGCCTGACCCTGGATCGCGCGCGGACGCTGCGCGACGCCCTGCTGGAAGGCCATGACCAGCGCTTCTGATCCCGCCTCGACGGAGGCCGGCGCGCTGCATCGCCTGCATCCGCTGTCCTGGCTGTTCGAATTGCTGGCGCAGTTGCGGCAGATGGCGTTTCCGCTGATCGCCCTGCTGTTCTTCGGTGGCGGTCGCGGCGAAGGTTGGCAGATGGTCGCCATCGGCATCGGCGCGGCAGTGATCGTGACGCTGTCGGTGTGGCGTTATTTCACCTACGGCTATCGCATCGACGCCGATGCGCTGGTGATCCGCAGCGGCCTGCTGCACCGCGAAACCCGCCACCTGCCCTTCAGCCGTCTGCACAACGTCGAACTGCGTCAATCGGTGCTGCACCGGCTGGCCAGCGTGGCCGAGGTGCGCATCGAATCGGCCACCGGCGGCAACCAGGCCGAGGCGCAGATGCGCGTGCTGGCGCTGCCGCAGGCCCAGGCGCTGGCCGAGCGCATCCGCAGCGGCGGCCAGCCGGCGACCGCAGCCGACGCCGAAACGCCGGCGGTCCGGCGTCCGCCGCTGGCCGAATGCTCCACCATCGATCTGATCTGGCTGGGCCTGTCCAGCAATCGCGGCTGGGTCGTGCTGGGCGCGGCAATGGGCCTGCTCTGGCAGTTCGAGACCGGCGACTGGTGGCGCGCCGTGCCGGGCGCGCTGGCGCGCGGGCAGCAGATGCTGGGCACGGCGCTGCCCGGCCTTGCCTGGTTCGTCTCCGCCCTGGTGCTGCTGGCGCTGGCCTCGCTGCTGCTGCGCCTGCTCGGCGTGGTCCTCGTGCTGCTGCGCTATCACGACTTCCGGTTGAGCCAGACCGGCGACCGCATCGATGTCGAACACGGTCTGTTGACGCGCACCCGCAGCCATACCTCGGTAGCCAAGATCCAGCGCTGGTCGGTGCGCGAGCCATGGCTGCTGCGACGGGTCAACCGCCGCGCCCTGCACATCGAAACCGCCGCCAGCCACGACAGCGAGGACCGCGTGCGCGGCATCGACGCCCTGCTTCCGGCCGGTCCGGCGGCACGCATCGACGGCCTGTTGCAGCGCTGGCTGCCGGATCTGCGCTGGGAACACACCGACTGGCATCCGATCCATCCGCGCGCCTGGCGGCGGATGGCGAGGCAGCCGCTGGCCGGGCTGGCCTTCGGCGCGCTGCTGCTGAGCGGGCCGTTCGGCGGCCAGGCGCTGGCGTTGCTGCTGCTTGCCGTGCCGATCCTGCTCGGCACACGGCGCGCAGCGGCCGAGGCCGCCTACAGCATCGACGCGCACCGGGCGATCTGGCGCCAGGGCTGGCTGTACCGGCGCTGGTGGATCGTCGAGCGCGAGCGCATCCAGGCGGTGCGTCTGCGGCAATCCTTCCTCGACCGCCGCGCCGGCATGGCCCACATCGACCTCGACACCGCCGGCGCACGCGGCGGCCCGACCACGCTGTCCTACCTGCCGGAAGCGGAGGCGCGGCGCATCGTCCGCCGCCTGCGGCGCTGGCTGACCCGGCCGCCGCTACTCGCGCCAGAAGGCCGGGGTCAGCAGCACCAGGACGGAGAACACCTCCAGCCGGCCGAGCAGCATGCCGAGGGTGCCGAGCCAGACCGCAGCATCGCCGACCTCGCCGAAAGTGACCGCGACCCGACCCAGCCCGGGGCCGACATTGGTCAGCGTGGCGACGGCGGCACCGAAGGCCGATAGCGCATCCAGCCCGGCGAGGATGAAGCCGAACAGCAGCGCCATGAAGCAGATCATCCACAGCGCGATGAAGCCGCCCACCGACAGCACGATGCGCTCGGACACCCGCCGGCCGCCCAGCTTGATCAGGAATTGCGCCTTCGGATGCACCAGTTGGTGCACCTCGCGCAGGCCCTGGCGCAGCAGCATCATCACCCGCGCCACCTTCAGGCCGCCGACGGTGGAGCCCGAACAGCCGCCGATCACCGCCAGCGTCATCAGCCCCATCGGCGCGATGCTGGACCAGGTGTCGAAGCCCTGCACGGCAAAGCCCGTGGTGGTCATCGCCGACACCGCCTGGAAGGTGGCGAAGCGCAGCGATTGCACCAGCGTGGCGTAGTCGCCGCCCAGCCACAGGGTCAGCGCCAGCACCAGCGCGGCGACGCCGAGGATGCGCAGGAACGCCCGCGTCTCGGCGTCGGCGAAATAATGGCCCACGCCGGCATCGCGCCAGGCGACGAAGTGCAGGCCGAAATTGATTCCGCCCAGGGTCATGAAGACGATTGCCACCGCCTCGATCAGGGCGCTGTCCCAGTGCCCGAATGCCTCGTCGTAATGCGAGAAGCCGCCGGTCGACACCGTGCTCAGGGCGTGGCCGATGGCGTCGAACAGGTTCATCCCGGCTGCCCAGTAGGCCGCCATGCACAGCGTGGTCAGGCCGACGTAGACCAGCCACAGCGCCTTCGCCGTCTCGCCGATGCGTGGCGTCAGCTTGCTGTCGCGCGACGGCCCGGTGGTCTCGGCGCGGAACAGTTGGGTGCCGCCGATCTTCAGCATCGGCAGGATGGCGACGGCGAGGATCACGATGCCCATGCCGCCGAGAAACTGGAGCACCTGGCGGTACAGCAGCACCGATCTGGGCAGCGCATCCAGCGTCTCGATCACCGTCGCGCCGGTGGTGGTCAGCGCCGAGGTCGCCTCGAACACCGCACCGCTGAAACTCAGGTGCGGCGGCCCGGCCATCAGCGGCAGACTGGACACCACGCTGGCCACCAGCCAGGTCAGGGTGACGATCAGGAAGCCGTCGCGCAGGCGCAGGTCGTAGCTGACCCGCCGGTGCGGCCACCACAGCAGCAGGCCCAGCCCGGCGCTGAGCAGGAAACCGAGCGCGAACACGCCGACGGTGTCCTCGCCCAGCGCCAGCGCCAGCAGCAGCGAGGGCAGCTTGGTCAGCGCGGTCAGGCCGACGATGACGCCGAGGATCTTGAGGATGATGCGCCAGCGCATGGGTGGCTCAGAACCAGGTGGCGTCGGTGCGGAACAGTGATTGCACGCGCTTGAGTTGGCGCTTGTCGGCGAGGAACACGATGATGTGGTCGTTGGCCTCGATGACCACGTCGTGGTGGGCGATCAGCAGCGCGTCGCCACGCACCAGGCCGCCGATGGTGGCGCCATCGGGCAGTTGCAGCTCCTCCAGCGAGCGTCCGATTACCCCCGAGGTGCGGCGATCACCCAGCGCCACCGCTTCGATGGCTTCCGCCATGCCGCGGCGCAGGCTGTGTACCTTGACCATGCTGCCCTGGCGGATCGAGGTCAGCAGCGCGCCCAGCGTCACCTGCTGCGGGCTCACCGCGATGTCGATGCTGCTGTCGCCCTCGACCAGTTCGGCGTAGGCCGGCCGGTTGATCAGCGCCACCACGCGCTGGCAGCCCATGCGCTTGGCCAGCATCGCCGACAGGATGTTGGCCTCGTCGTCATTGGTCAGCGCGCAGTAGATGTCGGTGCTGTCGATGTTCTCCTCGCGCAGCAGATCCTCGTCCGAACAGTCGCCGACCAGCACGATGGCGTCGAGATCCTCGGCGATGCGCCTGGCGCGCTCGCGCGAGCGCTCCAGCACCTTGACGCTGAAACGCCCCTGCAGCGCCTTGGCCAGGCGATGGCCGATGTTGCCGCCGCCGGCGATGAACACCCGCCGTGCCGGCTGCTCGGCGCGCCGCAGCTCCGCCATCACCGTGCGCACGTGGCGGCTCTCGGCGAGGAAGAACACCTCGTCGCCCGGTTCCACCCGGGTCGAGGCGGTCGGCAGCAGGGCGCGGCCATGGCGGAAGATCGCCGCCACCCGCGTATCGACACCGGCCGGCAGGTGCGCGCGCAGTTCGCGGATTTCGTGCCCGACCAGGGCACCGCCGGTTTCCGCCCGCACGCCGACCAGTTGCGCGCGGCCGTCGGCGAAATCCAGCACCTGCAGCGCGCCCGGATACTCGACCAGCCATTGCACGTGGCGACAGACCAGGTCCTCCGGGCTGATCGCCACGTCCACCGCCGCCCGCGCCTTGCCGGTCAGCTCCGGATGTTGCAGATACTCCGCCTCGCGCAGCCGGGCGATCTTCGACGGTGTCTTGTAAACGATGTCGGCGACCTGGCAGGCGACCAGGTTGACCTCGTCGCTGGAGGTGACCGCGATCACCAGTTCGGCGTCCTCCGCGCCGGCCTGGCCCAGCGTGCTGGGCAGCGAGGCGTGCCCGTGCACGGTGCGGATGTCCAGCCGCTCGGCCAGCGCCGCCAGCCGCGTGCCATCGGTGTCGACCACGCTGATGTCGTTGTTCTCGCCGACCAGGGCCGCCGCCAGCGAGGAACCGACCTGGCCGGCACCAAGGATGATGATCTTCATGCAGGCAGCATACGGCGCTCGGGGACCGGGCTGCATTGTGCGCGTCGGCGGCGTTTTCGTCTGCCCTGGCGCTGACGCACCGATGACGGTTCAACGCGGTCGGCAAGCGGGCGATAATTCGGCATGTTCGATCATCGCCAGATTCGCCGCGCCTTCGCCCGCGCCGCGCCCGGATACAGCGCCTTCGCCGCCCTGCAGGCCGAGGTGGAATCGCGCCTGCTGGAGCAACTGGACGCCGTTGCGGCCGCACCGGCGCGGGTGCTCGACCTCGGCAGCGGGCCGGGCAAGGCCGCCGCCGCCATCAAGCGGCAATGGCCGCGCGCCCAGGTGCTGGCGTTGGACATCGCCCTGCCGATGCTGCGCCTGCAACGGCAGGGCTGGTGGAAGCCGGCCGCGCGCCGCGTCGAGCGCGTCTGCGCCGACGCCCGCGCCCTGCCGCTGGCCGACGCCAGCCTCGACCTGCTGTTTTCCAACCTGTGCCTGCAATGGGTCGACGACCTGCCGGCGACGCTGGACGGCTTCCGCCGCGTGCTGCGGCCGGACGGCCTGCTGCTGTTCTCCACCTTCGTCGACGACACCCTGTGGGAGCTGCGCCAGGCTTTCGCCGAGGCCGATCCGGGGCGACCCCACGTCAGCGGCTTCCTGCCCCTGCAAACCGTCGGCGACGCCCTGCTCGCCGCCGGTTTCCGCGACCCGGTGCTGCACGTCGACCGCTTCCATCTCGACTATGCCGAGCCGATGGCCCTGCTGCGCGAACTGCATGGTCTGGGCGCGGGCAACGCGATGGCCGACCGCCGCCGCGGCCTGACCGGCAAGCAGCGCATGCGCGCCGCGCTGGCCGCCTATCCGCGCGCCGCCGGGCAGGAGCGCATCGTGGCCACCTACGATGTCGCCTACGTACAGGCGTTTGCCCCCCAGCCCGGCCAGCCGCGCCGATTGGGCGGTGCCGACGTGGTCGGCTTCCCGGTCGAGTCGCTGCGCCGGCGCAAGCCTCAGTCGCCGACCTGAGTCAGCCAGTCCCGCAAGTTGTAGTAATTGCTGACCCGGCTGATGCGGCCGTCGCGGATGTCGAAGAACGCCCCGCCCGGCAGCACGTGGTTCTGCCCGCTGGCCGCCGGCAAACCCTCGTCAGTGGCCAGTTACTCGCCGTGTACCACGTACTCCGCCGCCGCCCGCGCGCCGTCTGCGGAGGCGAACACCACGATGTCCTCCAGCCGCTCGCGGTAACTGCGGTTCATGCGGGCGAGAAAGGCGCGAAACGCCTCACGCCCGGTTTCGCGCGGCCCTTGGTTGAGGTCATGCGCCACGTCGTCGGTCAGCTTCTCCACCATGCCTTCCCAGTCGCCTTGGTTGAAGGCGGCGTAGTAGGCAGTGATCAACGCATGAGATTGGGCGGAGTCGGTGGCCATGATGGGAACGCGTCTAATCAATGACGCAATGCAGCGTTGTGCCGTCAAAGCTGCAAACAATGGATTCTGACGCGTCATTGGAGCTGGAAAAGATCGCCCCCAGGCGTGCAAGATGATGTCGCATGTAGAGCAACGAAGAGGCACCGGTCCAAACGCCGGAAGCATTGGCAGGGGATTCGGGGATGAATTCACCATCCGCCGTTCGGCTGCTCAGTTCGATATAATCCGCCTGTCCCGCGCCTGGCTTGAATTCGTAAATCGCGTAGCTGCCATCATCGAATTCAAGCTTGACGGTGATCGTGATTTCACCGGACACCTGCATTGCCGACATCACGTAGGAAACAACCGTGGAGACGACCGCTTGTGTGATGGGGATGCCCTCCATGGCAATATGGCTGGCAATCTGCATTCTCAAGTTGTGATTCCATGCCACATCGAATGCCGTTCGGCCAGCGAGAGTTGGCCACCAATCGCTGGCATCCACCTCGACCAAGGCATTCATCGTGCCACCCGTCAGTCCGTGGAACTGCACGAAATTGTCGATGATGTCCCGTTCTGCCTGCGGAACCCCGCGCATCTCTGTGGCACCGTAATTGAAACCAGCCTCTTCCTCGACCAGATATCTCCTGGCTTCGCCATCCGGAAGGCTGTAGAGCGTGTGTATGCCGGGCCCGAAGCGAACCGCCTTGTTGGCCATGGCGGTTTCATTGCAGCCGTCACAGCGAACAAGGATGGCCTCTGCATGGAAAGATACCGCGAAGAAACAGGCAGTTGCCACGATCATGAAAATTCTTTTCAATTCGAAGTTCCTTTTTATCGATCACTTTTAATGATAACCATATTAAGTTTTTTTTCAACCCGAACGAAAATCGGAGCGCGATCGATTCACGCCGAATTCATGAAATCCGCAGAGGCCATCACCCCGACCTCCTGCCAATCAGGCCATGGACTTGATCGGGTTCTGCGCCTAGGCTGCGACGGTTTCCCAATCAGCGACCGTCATGATGGACTCCCAAGCGCCCAGCCCGCCCATTCGCCTTGCCGACTACCGTCCGCCTGCATGGCGCGTGACGGATGTGCAATTGCTGTTCGATCTGGATGCCGAGGCGACGGAGGTCGACGCGCGATTGCATCTGCTGCCCGATCCGGCGCAGCCCGGCGCGGCGTTGGAACTGGACGGCGAGGGGCTGGAACTGTTGTCGATCCGGCTCGATGGCGAGCTGCTGCCGGCCGCGCGCTATGCGCTGGATGAGCGCCGCCTGCGCATCCACGGTCTGTCCGGTCCCTGCGTGCTGGAGACCCGCGCCCGCATTCATCCGGCCGGCAACACCCGGCTGGAAGGGCTGTACGCCAGCGGCGGGATGCTGCTGACGCAGTGCGAGGCGCAGGGCTTTCGCCGCATCACCTGGTTTCCGGATCGTCCCGACGTGCTGGCCCGCTACACGGTGGAACTGCGCGCCGAGCGTTCGCGCCATCCGGTGCTGCTGAGCAATGGTGACCGCGTGGCCGACGGCGTTCTGCCCGATGGCCGGCACTTCGTACGCTGGGTCGATCCGCATCCCAAGCCGAGCTATCTGTTCGCCCTGGTCGCCGGCGACATCGACTGCGTGCAGGCAGCCTACGTCACCAGCGAAGGCCGCGAGGTGAGCGTGCGCGTGTGGACGGCACCGGCCGACGTGCCGCGTTGCCGACATGCACTGGACTGCGCCCTGCGCGCGCTGCGCTGGGACGAGCAACGCTTCGGCCGCGCCTATGACCTGGACCAGTTCAACATCGTCGCCGTGCACGACTTCACCATGGGCGCGATGGAAAACAAGGGCCTCAACATCTTCAACGCGCGCTACATCCTGGCCGACCCGGACAGCGCCACCGATGCCGATTTCGAGGCCATCGAATCGGTGATCGGGCACGAGCACTTCCACAACTGGAGCGGCAACCGGGTCACCCTGCGCGACTGGTTCCAGTTGTCGCTGAAGGAAGGCTTCACCGTGTTCCGCGACCAGGAGTTCACCGCCGACCTGCATTCGCGGGCGATGAAGCGCATCGACGATGTGCGCCTGCTGAAGAGCCGCCAGTATGTCGAGGATTCCGGCCCGCTGGCGCATCCGGTGCGCCCGACCGAGTACGCCGAAATCAACAACTTTTACACCGTCACCGTGTACGAGAAGGGTGCCGAGATCGTCCGCATGCTGCACACCCTGCTCGGCGAGGATGCCTTCCGCCGTGGCAGCGATCTGTACTTCGACCGCCATGACGGTCAGGCCGTCACCATCGAGGATTTCCTTGCCGCGATGAGCGCGGCCAGCGGGCGCGATCTGGGCCAGTTCGCGCGCTGGTACGCGCAGGCCGGCACGCCGGTGCTGCGCGTGGATGAAGGCTGGGACGCCGCGCGCGGCGAGTACGTCCTGACGATCAGCCAGTCGACGCCGCCGACGCCGGGCCAGCCGCACAAGCTGCCGCTGCACGTTCCGCTGGCCTGGGCGCTCTACGATGCCGACGGCATCGCCATCGCGGCCCTGCCGCAGAGCGACGCGGCGGTGCGTCCCGGCCTGGTCGAACTGACCGCCGACCGCCATGTCCTGCGCTGGTCGGGGCTGGCCGCCAAGCCGCTGCCGGTGTTCCTGCAGGCGCTGTCCGCGCCGGTGCGGCTGGAGGTTGATTACAGCGCCGCCGACCTCGCCCGCATCGCCCGCGTCGAACCCGACGCCCTGACCCGCTGGGAGGCGATCCAGCGCCTTGCCGGCGATGCCCTGCTGCAACGCGGGCACGATCCGGCCGCCGCCCGCGCGGCGCTGATCGAGGTTCTGGGCGCGCTGCTGGCCGATCCCGCGCAGGACCCGGCCTTCGTCGCCGAGTGCCAGCGCCTGCCGGACGTGTGGACGCTGGCCGACCAGTGCGCGGCCATCGACCTGGATGCCCTCGTCGCCGCCCGCGACGGCCTGCTCGATGAGCTGGCGAGCCGCCATGCGCCACTGTGCGCCGAGGTCTACCAGCGCCTGCGCGCCGCCCATCGCGGCGACGCCTTCGATGCCGCCGCCATCGCCGCCCGCCGGCTGATCGCCGTGTGCCTGGAGCGGCTGACCCGGCGCGATCCCGAGGCCGTGCTGGCCCATGCCCAGTTCGACGGCGCGCGCGGCATGAGCGAGCGCCTCGACGCCCTGGCCTGCCTGGTCCACGCCGACGCGCCGCGCGCCCGCGATGCGCTGGCACGGTTCGCCGCGCGTTGGCGCGACGACCCGCTGGTCACCGACAAGTGGCTCGGCATCCTGGTCACCCGCCCGTATCCGGACGCCGTCGACGACGTCCGCGCCCTGCTCGCCGACCCGGCGATCTGGCAGCCCGCCAACCCCAACCGCGTGCGCGCCATCCTCGGCAGCTTCGCCCGCAACAACCCGCAGGCCTGCCACCGTCCTGACGCTGCCGGCCATGCCCTGCTGTTTGCCGGCATTGCCCGGATCGACGCCATCAACCCGCAGGTCGCCGCCCGCCTGATCGGCGCACTGGAGCCGTGGAAACGGCTCGACCCGGTTCGCCGCGCAAGCATCGAAAGCGGCCTGCGCCAACTGCTGGACGCCGCCCCGTCCACCGACGCCCGCGACATGCTGGAGCGGCTGCTGGCCTGAGCCGGTTTGCCCTCGCGCCCGGTCAACGAGCCGCTGCCGCCGCGCTGAGTATCGACAGGCCGCGCGCGGCGGTGCATCGTGTCGGCATCGACCACAGACGGAGAAGGCTCATGGGCAAGGGCAGGGTCTGGATGCTGGCAGCGCTGCTGTCGGCAGGGCTGGCGCAGGCGGAAATGCGCGTGCAAACGGTCGAATGGACACTCGACGGGCAGCCCTACAGCGGCCATGTCGTGTACGACGACCAGGGCGGCCCGCGCCCCGGCCTGGTGATGGTGCCGAACTGGATGGGCGTCACCGACGCTGCCGTGGAGCGGGCGCGCGAACTGGCCGGCAGCGATTACGTGGTGCTGGTGGCCGACATGTACGGCAAGGACGTGCGGCCGGCCGACGCCAAGGCGGCCAGCGCCCAGGTGGCGGCCCTGTACGCCGACCGCGATGCGCTGCGGGCGCGGGCGGCGAAGGCGGTCGAGACGCTGCGCGGCAATGCGTTCGGGGCACCGCTGGACGCCGAACGCCTCGGCGCGGTCGGTTTCTGCTTCGGCGGCACCACGGCGCTGGAACTGGCCCGCGCCGGCAGCGATCTGGCCGGCGTGGTCTCGCTGCACGGCGGCCTGACAACGAGCCACCCCGCCACGGCAACGCCGACAGCCGCCGTGCTGGTGCTCAACGGCGCAGCGGATCGCGCCGTGACGGCGGAGGATATCGCCGCCTTCGAGACGGAAATGGATGCGGTCGACGCCGACTGGCAGTTCGTCAACTTTGCCGACGCGGTGCACTGCTTCGCCGAGCCCAGTGCCAACTCACCGCCCGGCTGCGTCTACCACGAGCGCTCCGCCAAGCGCGCCTACCGCTATCTGCATGACTTCTTTGCCGAGCGTTTCGACAGGCGTTGATGGGTTCAATGCGGGTGGGTGATTGGTGATTGGTGATTGCGGGGCCTGGTGTTTGGTGGCCGCATGCTCGTGACGGCCACGCTCATGCCGACAATCTTGCCGCTGCCGCTGGCTGGTCGAACAGAAAGCCTTGGCCGATGCGGCAGCCCAGGGCCAGCAGGCAGTCGCGCTGGCGCTCGGTTTCGACGCCTTCGGCGACCACTTCCAGGCGCAGGGCGTCGGCCAGGGCGAGCACGGTGCGGACCACCGCTTCGCTGGCACCGTGGCGGGCGCTGCCCAGGTCGGTGACGAAGGAGCGGTCGATCTTCAGGGTCTGGAACGGAAAGCGATGCAGGTAGCCGAGCGAGGAATAGCCGGTGCCGAAATCGTCCAGCGCGACGTGGACGCCGGCCTCGCGCAGGGTGCGCAGGGTTTCGCAGACCTGGTCGGGGTTTTCCAGTAGGGCGTCCTCGGTCAGTTCCAGCCGCAGTTGGCCAGTACCAAGGCGATGGCGGGCGATCAGGTCGAGCAGGGCGGCAGCGATGTCGGGTGAGCGGAAGTGGCGGGCACCGACATTGATGGCGACGTAGCGATCACTGCGGCCCAGCCGCGCGGCGTCGGCGCAGGCCTGCTCGAAAATCTGCCAATCGATCTGTTCGGCCAGGCCGTTCTCGCGCGCCACGTCGATGAAATCCGCCGGCAGCAGCAGGCCGCGCTCGGGGTGATGCCAGCGCAGCAGGGCCTCATGGCCGACCGCCACGCCATCCTCCAGCCGGACGATGGACTGGTAATGCGGCTCGAACTCGCCGCGCAGCACGGCGCGGCGCAGGTCGCCTTCCAGATCGAGCAGGCGCAGCGCCTCGCGGTGCAGGGCCTCGTCGAACATCTCGAAGCGCTGCCGGCCACGCTCCTTGGCGCGGTACATGGCGACATCGGCGTCGCGCAGCAGTTCTTCGGCGCTGCGATAGCGCGGATGCGACAGCGCCACGCCGATGCTGGTGGAGGTGAACACTTCCTTGCCGGCCAGATGCATTGGCTGACGCATCGCCGCCAGCACGCGGCGGGCGACGCGCTCGACATCGGCCTGGTCCTCGAACTGTTCCAGCAGGACGGCGAATTCGTCGCCACCGAGCCGGGCGACCAGGTCGGGCGCGCGCACGCAGCCGGCGAGCCGGTTGCCGGCTTCCTTGAGCATTTCGTCGCCGATCAAGTGGCCGACGCTGTCGTTGACGATCTTGAAGCGGTCGAGATCGAGGAACAGCACGGCGAAACGGAAGTCCGGCTCAGTCTGGGCACGACGCAGGGCGCGCTGCAGGCTGTCCAGCAGCGAGGTGCGATTGGGCAGGCCGGTCAGGCCGTCGTGGAGGATTTCATGCTTCAGGCGGCTTTCGACCCGTTCGCGTTCGCGCACCTGGCCGCGCAGCTCGCTGACCGCCTCGGCCAGTTCGCGGGTGCGCTGCTCGACCCGGCGTTCCAGTTCGGCACGCGCCTGATGGCGCAAAAGGGCGGTCAGGATGTGGTGGGCAACATAGCCGAGCAGGTCGCGGTCGGACTCGCTGAAGCGGATTTGCGGATCGTAACTCTGCACCACCACGGCGCCGCGCACCTCGCCGTCCAGCGTCATCGGCACGCCCAGCCAGTGCTCGCTGAGCGGACCGAAGGCAGGGTTGTGCTGGTCGCGCCGGCGGCCAAGCCGGGCGTGGATCTCGCGCGACGAACCGAGCAGCGGCCGGCCGTGGCGCAGCAGGGCGACGGTCAGGCTGTCCTCCATCAGGGCGGCGGCGATTTCTTCTTCCGGATCGGGGATTTCCTCGTCGCGCGAGTCGGCGAAGTAGACGTAGCGCAGGGTGTCGCGCTCGCGCTCGTAGAGGACGATGAAGAAGTTTTCCGCGTACATCAGGCTGCCGACCACGGCGTGCACGCGGGCCAGCATGTCGCCGACCGCCAGTTCGCTGCTGGCCAGATCGGCGATGCGGAACAGCGCCGCCTGCAGGCGTTCGCTGCGCTTGCGCTCGGCCACTTCGCGTTGCAGGTGGCGGTTGCTCAGCGCCAGTTCGCGGGTGCGCTGCTCAACCCGCCGTTCCAGCTCCTCGTGCGCCTGCCGCCGCAGCAGGGCGGTGAAAATGTGGTGGGCGACGTAGCCGAGCAGGTCGCGGTCGGCCTCGCTGTAGCGGATGTCCGGCTGGTAGCTCTGCACCACCACCGCGCCACGCACCTCGCCGCCGGCCAGCACCGGCACGCCCAGCCAGTGCTCGCTCGACGGCCCGTTGCCGGGGTCGACGACGATGCCCAGTTCGCGCACCAGTTCGACCGACGGACCCATCAGCGGCCGGCCCTCGCGGATCACCGCCAGGGTCAGGCTGTTGGGCAGGGTGTCGATCGGGATCGCCTGCGCCGGGTCCGGCACGAGGGCATCCTGGCTGTCGGCGAAATAGACAAAGCGCAGGGTGGCCGAGGGCGCGTCGTACAGCGCAATCAGGAGGTTGGGCGCGTACATCAGCCGCGCCAGCACGGCGTGCATGCGCGACAGCATGCGGCCAAGGTCCAGCCCGGAGGCGGACAGCTCGGCGATCTCGTACAGCGCGGTATGCAGTTCGCCGGTGCGGCGGGCGTCGAGGTCGAAAGCCGTCCTGGTCCCGACCTGCTCGTTGTCACCGGATTGTGCGCGGACCTCCCCCATGCGGGTACACGCGAAGTTCATGGCTGTGCGGCGAGTGTACGCCTCCCCGCCTGCGCCTGCCGTCGCGCCCGCGCCCATCACGGGGCGGGCGCGACGGCGCGGTCGGTCAGTCCTCGATGCTGTCGAAGCCGCGACGCTTGATCAGGGCACCGATGTCCGGGTCGCGACCGGCAAAGTCGCGGAACAACTGCATGGCGTCGGCGCTGCCGCCGCGCGACAGCAGGGTGCGGCGGAAATGATCGCCGTTGGCGCGGCTCAGACCGCCGTTCTCCTTCATCCATTCGACGCTGTCGGCATCGAGCACTTCGCTCCAGATGTAGGCGTAGTAGCCGGCCGCGTAGCCGCCCATGATGTGGCTGAAATAGGTCGAGCGATAGCGCGGCGGTACGAGGGCATAGTCGACCCCGGCGCGGGCCAGCGCGTCGGCCTCGAAGGCGAGCACGTCGTCCACGCTCTCACCCGGGGCCAACCGGTGATAGGCCTGGTCGAGCAGGGCGGCGGCCAGGTACTCGGTGCTGGCGAAGCCCTGGTTGAACTGTTCCGCCGCCAGCACCTTGTCCAGCAGCGCCTGCGGCAGCGGCTCGCCGGTCTGGTGATGGCGCGCGTAGTTGGCCAGCACCGACGGCCAGGTCGCCCACATCTCGTTGACCTGGGAGGGGAACTCGACGAAATCGCGCGGCACCTGGGTGCCGGCGAAGCTCGGGTAGGTGACATCGGAGAACATGCCGTGCAGGGCATGGCCGAACTCGTGGAACAGCGTGGTCACCTCGTCGAAGGTGAGCAGGGTCGGCTCGCCGGCCGACGGCTTGGGGATGTTCAGGTGGTTGCCGATCACCGGCTTGCTGTCGAGCAGACCGCTTTGCAGCACGTAGGCATTCATCCAGGCACCGCCGCGCTTGCTCGGCCGGGCGTACCAGTCGCCCAGGAACAGGGCGAGCGACTCGCCGTCGGCATCGAACACTTCCCAGACGCGCACGTCGGGATGGTAGACCGGCAGGTCCGGGCGCTCCTTGAAGGTGATGCCGTAGAGCTCGGTGGCGGCGTGGAAGACGCCTTTTTCCAGCACGCTGCCAAGCTCGAAATACGGCCGCAACTGGCCGCCGTCGAAGGCATAGCGCGCCTGGCGCACCTTCTCGGCGTAGTAGCTCCAATCCCACGGCGCGAGCTGGAAGCCGCCGCCCTCGGCGTCGATCACCGCCTGCATGTCGGCGGCTTCGCGGCGGGCATTGGCAACGGCGGCCGGAGCCAGGCGCAGCAGCATGCCGTCGACCGCTTCCGGCGTGCCGGCGGTGAAGTCGGCCAGCACGTAGGCGGCATGGTTGGGATGGCCGAGCAGGCCGGCGCGCTCGGCGCGCAGGGCGACGATCTTGGCCAGCGTCTCGCGGTTGTCGAACTCGCCGCCACGGCTGCCGCGGACGATGGAGGCTTCGAACAGCGTCTGTCGGCTGGCGCGCTCGCTCAACTGCGACAGCGCCGGCTGGCCGGTGGTGTTGAGCAGGGCGATGCGGTACTTGCCGGGCTGGCCGGCGGCGTTGGCCGCTTCGGCGGCGGCGGCGATCTGCGCCTCGGACAGGCCGGCGAGCTGCTCGGCGCTGTCGAACAGCACGGCGGAGGCGTTGACCTCGCGCAGCACGTTCTGCGAGTAGCGGGTCTGCAGGCTGGCCAGTTCGGCGTTCATCGCCTTCAGCCGTGCCTTCTGCTCGGCATCGAGCTGGGCACCGGCGCGGACAAATTCGGTGTAACGGCGTTCCAGCAGGCGCAACGCCTCGGCGTCGAGGCCCAGCGATTGGCGCTGGTCGTGCAGCGCCTTGATGCGGGCGAACAGCGCATCGTCGAGCAGGATGGCGTCCTGATGCGCGGCCAGCTTCGGCGACAATTGCGCCTGGATGGCCTGCATCGCCTCATTGGTGTGCGCGCCGGACAGGTTGGAAAACACGCGGCTGACCCGGCCCAGATCGGCACCGCTGCGCTCCAGCGCCAGCAGGGTGTTGTCGAAGGTCGGCGTCGCCGGGTCGTTGGCGATGGCGGCCACTTCCTCCAGTTGCCTGGCCATGCCGCGCTCGAAGGCCGGCAGGTAGTGCTCGTCGCGGATGCGGTCGAACGGCGGGTAGCCGTAGGGCAGGTCGCTGGCGGCGAACAGCGGGTTGTCCTCGGCGCTCGCCACGGTCTGGGCAGCGTCCTGGGTCGGCGGAGTCTGCGGCGGTGGCCCGCCGCAGCCGGTCAGGGCGAGCAGCGTGGTGGACAGGGCGAGGATCAGCGGCTTTTTCATCGGGCTTCCTGTGCAGGCGAACGGAAAGCCCGGCAGCCTACCCGATCATCCGCCGCCCTGCCTGTGGCGGAGGGCAGGGGTGATCAGTCGCCGCCGTCGCCGTCGCCGGCACTCGCATTGTCGCCATCGGTGTCGCGGCTGGCCGGGCGGCTCTCCGCCGCGACCACGGTGGACGGCTTGCCGGCATTGGCGCGGATGGAGGCGATGGCCGAGGCGTCGAGCATGCTGGCCGGGTTCTGCGAAGCGCCGGAGATACGTGCGCTGAGCAGGTTCACCACGCCGGCAACGCCGAGGCCGAGCGCAGCCAGAAGGCAGATCGCCGCAAGGCCGATGGAATAGGTGTTGAACGCGACGATGATCGCGACCAGGGCCAGTCCGAATAGTACCCAGGGCATGCCGGCGCTCCGCGAAGCTGTGCGATGCGGCGAAGTCTAGCGGATCGTTTGCGGCAATCGAATGCCAGGCCGACGGGCGGTCGGCCGGGGGCGCTCACAGGAGCGGCGACAGCAGCCGCGCCGAGGCTTCGCCGAGCCGGCGCAGCGGATCCAGCCGGCGTGGTCGCTGCACCCTTCGCGACTGGCTGAAATCGCGTTCGAACTGGTGTTCGAGCAGGCCGGCGGCGGCGCTGTCGTAGATCGCCGCGCAGACCTCGAAGTTGAGCCGGAAGCTGCGCGAATCGAAATTGGCGCTGCCGATCAGCACGCAGTCGTCGTCGATCAGCAGCGTCTTGCTGTGCAGCACGGTGGGCTGGTACTCGTAGACACGCACGCCGGCCGCCATCAGTTCGTCGAAGTACGAGCGCGCGGCGAAGGTGACGACCCAGGAGTCGCTGCGCCGCGGAACCAGCACGCGGACGTCGACGCCGCGCAGCGCGGCCCCGGTCAGCGCGTACAGCGCCGCCTCGCCGGGGACGAAATACGGCGTCGCCAGCCAGATGCGTTCGCGCGCGTCCCAGATGGCCTGCAGGTGCAGGCGGTGGATCGCCTCCCACAGGCTGTCCGGGCCGCTGCCGACGATCTGCATGGCGATCGGGCCATGTGGCTGCGGCGGATACAGCGTCGCCTCGCCCAGCGGGCGCTTGGCGGCATAGGCCCAGTCCTCGGCGAACACGGTCTGCAACTGCGCCACCGCGACGCCTTCGATGCGCAGGTGCAGGTCATGGAAGGCATTGGCGTGGATGCCTTCGTGCTGGGTCTCGCAGATGTTGATGCCGCCGGTGAAGCCGATCTCGCCGTCGATGACGACGATCTTGCGATGCAGGCGCAGGTTCAGCACGCCGCGCAGCTTGGCGATGCGGAAGGCGTGGAACCAGGCCACCTCGCCGCCGGCGGCACGCAAGGCGGCGAGGTGGCGGTTCTTCAGGCGCGACGAACCCACCGCATCGACCAGCAGGCGCACGTGCACGCCGCGCCGCGCGGCGGCGGTCAGGGCATCGAGCATCGGCAGGCCGACGCGGTCAGGATCGAAGATGTAATAGGCGAGATGGATGTGGCGCTGCGCCTGCTCGATGGCGGCGGTCAGCGCGGCATAGGTGGCGGCACCGTCGGACAGGAACTGCAGCGAACGGGCACTGGAGAGGCGGACGCCGGTGGTGGAGCGCAGCAAGCGGCTGAGCGAATCGTTGCACGGCGGCAGGCCCTCGTCGCTGCCCTCGGCCGACTCCTGTGCCGGCGCATGCAGTTGCTTCATCCGCTGGCGGCGGATGCGCTGGCGGTTGATCTTCTGCGGGCCGAGCAGGAAATAGACCACGAAGCCGATCACCGGCAGCGCCGCCAGCGACAATATCCACGACAGCGTCGACAGCGGCGAGCGCTTCTGCAGCACGATCCAGATCGACAGCGCCAAGAGGTACAGCGCCCACAGCGCGCCCAGCCAGGCGCGCCAGTGCGGGATGGCGTCCAGCGCCGAGAGCAGGCCGACCTGGTCAGCGGGCATGGAGGCGCGACGCCGCCAGCCGGCCCCGCCCGCGCCGCGCCGGGCTCAGTTCCATTCGTACAGCGTCCAGTAGACCGGGGCGACCGGACCCTCGCTGTCCTTGCGGTCGAGCCGGCCGTCGCCATTGGTGTCGAGCAGCAGATACGCCGGCCCGCGCGCCGGCCGCACGCGCACCATGTTCAGCACGCCGCCGACGCGGTATTCCTCGACCACGTCGCCGTTGTCCAGCTTGCGGATGGAAACGATCGGTGCCGACGCCTCGTCCGGCGGCAGCGGATCGGCCTCGGCGGGCAGCACGCGCTCGCTCGGCTCGGCCTCGCTCTGCGCCGTTGCCGGCATGCCCCACCAGCCAACCGGCAGCAGGACGGCGAGCAGGACCAGGGGTCGATATGCGTTCATGGCCGATCTCCTGACGGACGGCAGCAGAGCATAGCAAGCAGGCCGGACTATCATGAGGCGACCCGCAAACGACGCGGTGCCGTCACACAGGCGGTCCCGACGCCTTCCTGAACGAGCCGGCCGGCGTGGCCGGATGTCGATGGAGGAAACAGCCATGGTGATTTTCCAGGCATTGCTGATCGGTTTCCTGGGCGGCTGCCTGCTGGTGGTCACCTGGCGCTCGCTGCGCCTGGGCTGGCTGCCCTGTGGCGCCAACGGTTTCAAGGGCACGCTGAAGTTCTGGAAGGACAAGCAGCCTTTCGGATACTGGTTGATGTTCGTCGTCTACAGCGTGGGCGGCGTGTGGGCGGTGATCTTCGCCCTGCGCCTGCTCGCCGGCCAGGTCGAGCCGCTGCCGCTGCGCTGATGGTTCGCGCTCGCAGTTCGTGAAAACCCCGCAAACCTTGCGAGAGCGCAGCGAACCGGGACCAGGACAAGGCCCGTGCTAGCGTCCCGGCGTCAGGCTCCAAGGATTGCGCCATGTCCACGGTCATCGTCCCATTGTCCGCCATCGAACTGCCGGGCGACATCGCCGAACAGGCACGCCGCGACGGTTTGCTGTCCTCACAGGCCATCGGCCGGATGGTGCGCGAGGCGGTACAGGCCGGGCGCGCCGAAAAGCGGGCGGCGTTCAGGTGCGATGCCGAGGCTGCATGGGCCGATTACCAGCGCGATGGACTGCATCTGACGCTGGAAGAAGCCGATGCGTGGCTGGCGAAGCTGGAAGCAGGCGAGGATGTGGCAGCGCCGGCGTGCCACGCCTGATCTGGACCCCGCGTGCGTTGGCGGACGTCCAACGACTGCACCGTTTCCTCGCAGCGAAAAATCCGCATGCTGCCCGGCGTGCGGTACACGCTATCCGAACGGGAATGAAGATACTGGCACGGCATCCGCTGGCGGGCCCCGTCCTTGATGAGTCTGATGCGGTCTGCGCCCGTGGCTGGTGGATTTCGGCGACAGCGGTTATGCCGCCCTGTACAGGGTCGATGGGGATTTGGTCGCGATCCTTGCCGTGCGCCATCAGCGCGAGGCCGGTTACTGACTGACTCGTGCCTGCGCCGGCACTCAGCCCAATCGCACGCCGGGCAGGCTGAGCACGTAATCCGCGCCCATCAGCATCGAGGGCGTGTAGTAGCCGCCGGCCGGGGCCGGGCCGTCGAGCAGGCGGGTGACGATGCCGAGCGAGGCATCGACGGTCAGGTCGTAGCCGTTCGGTGCGCGCAGGCGGCGGCGCAGCACGCGACCGTCGGCATCGGTGACCTCGCCCCAGACCACCGCGCCGGTCTTCCCGCGCGAGGATTGCGACGGCCCGCGCACCGACTGCGCGACCTTGCGCTTGAGATAGCGCTGCACCGGCGCGCTGCCGAGCAGTCCGCCGAGCCAGCGCAGGCGACGCAAGCGCTTGATGCTGGCCGGCGGCACGCACATGTAGACCTCGACATCGGGAATGCCGGTGGAGACGAAGGCGGTGTAGACATCGCCCCAGGGAATGCTGGTGGCGATGCGCTGTTCGCCGTCGCGCTCGAAAAATCGCACTTTCCACGCCAGCGGCACCTGACGCAGTTCGCCGCCGATGCGCACCCGCCCGCCCTTGCCCAAGCCCTCCACCGAAGTGCGGGCGGTGCCCGGGCTTGGCCCGCCGCCGGCCTCGAAGGCCAGGGTCAGGCTGCGCGCCTGCGGCAGTTCGCGATGCAGTTGCGCCGCCAGACAATCGGTCGGCACCACGTCGAAGCCGGCACCCGGCAGCAGTACGACGCCGGCCTGTTGCGCGCGGGCGTGCTGGCCGTGGGCGTGCGCGAACACGTCGATTTCGCCGGTGATGTCGAGGTAATGGGCGTGGCTGGCCAGACAGGCCTCGATCATCGGTGCGGAAGTGGCGGAAAACGGCCCGGCGCAATGCAGGACCAGGGCGACCTCGGCCAGTGCCTGCCGCGTCGCCGCCGCGTCACCGAGATCGAAGCTGCGCCAAGCCAAGTCGAGTTCATCGGCCAGCGCCTTGACCGCCGCCGCGTTGCGCCCGGCGAGGATCGGCTTCATCCCGCGCGCCGCCGCAGCGCGGGCGGTCAGTGCGCCGGTGTAGCCATTGGCGCCGTAGATCATCCAGGCCGGTTGCACGACCGCCGTCACATCGTTGCTCATGAGCAGGCTGCCATCGAAAGGGAGGACCACCACGCTACACCAAACCGACCGGGACGCGCCGCCGATCCGCCGGCGCAGGGCACCCGGCTCTGCGCAGGTTCAGGGTTCGGCTACCGCATCAGTCCTCGTCCAGGGCGTGAAACTCGGCAACGAGAAGATCAAGCAGGGCCCTGAGCGCGGACATGCTCCGCGTCACCAGTCGCGGTTGGTGATGCAGCGGTGCCCGCTCCGCTTGTGCCTGCCGTCTTTGTGTGTACCATACACACCAAATGAAGAGTTCGGACCTCATCAAGGATCTGGAGGCTGCCGGATGGCAGCTGGACCGGGTCCGTGGTTCCCACCACGTGTACATCCATCCCGGCAACCCGAACATCATCACTGTCCCGCACCCGAAGAAGGACCTGGGCAAGGGCTTGGTCAACAGCCTGCGCAAGCTGGCCGGGTTGAAGTAGGAGAACCCCATGCGCTACCCCGTCATGATCGAAGCCGGCGACAAGAACACTGCCTGGAGCGTGGTCGTTCCTGATCTTCCGGGCTGCTTCTCGGCCGGAGACACGCTGGACGAAGCAATGGCCGCAGTGGAAGAAGCGGCGGCAGCCTGGATCGATGCAACCTTGGACGCAGGCCGGGAGATTCCCTGTCCGTCAGCCATCCAGGACGCAATGGCCAAGGGCGATTTCAGCGGTTGGATCGTCGCCTATGTGGACGTCGACCCGGCGCTGATGGACGACACCGTCGAGCGGGTCAACATCACGCTTCCGCGTCGTGTCCTCAAGCGCATCGATGCGAAGGCCGCTGCCGCCGGCGAAACACGCTCGAGCTTCATTGCCCACATGGCGGTCGGCTGAGCCGGGTGTTCGCGCTTTTCGGCTTCGTCCGCAACCGCGAACCGCGCCGTTGCCCGGGAGAGCAAACGATCAATCTTGCCAATCTTTGCCATCGGGTCCAGGCTGGGGCCATGAGCACGATGAACATCTCCCTGCCTGACGAACTCAAGGCCTACGTGGACAGCCGAACCAAGGCCGACGGGTATGGCAGCAGCAGCGAATACATGCGCGAACTGATCCGCCGCGACCGCGACCGTGAACAATTCCGCCAGTACCTGCTGGTGGGCGTGGCCGCCAAACCCGCCGGCCCCATGGACGTGGCGTACTTTGCCCGTCTGCGCAAGCAGGCCAAAGACAAGCGGTGAAGCCGGCCATCCGTTCCGGGCTGGCCGATGGGGACATCCGGCAGGCGCTTGCGTACTACCTGGACATTTCAGCGGCAACGGCGCTGCGATTCCTGGATGCGCTGGAGCACGCGGTGGGCCAGTTCCAGACCCATCCCGGCAGCGGGTCGCCACGGTACGCGCACGAGCTGGGCATCCCGCAACTGCTGTACTGGATGCTGCAGGGGTTTCCGTATGCGCTGTTCTACATCGAGCACCACGACCATCCGGACGTGATCCGGCTCCCCCATCCTGGGCAGGACATCCCCGAGAGCTTGCGGGGGGATGAGGCATGAAAGCTCTAGAAGCAGCTGGCGGAAGCAGCGGGCCGACCACTCCCGCGTTGGACGAGGACAGGGGGGCGTCGATCAGGGAGCGTTATCGGGGATAGGCCGAGGGTCATGTGCCCCGCCGAGGGCAATTCCATCGCCGCGCCGCCAGCGAGCGATATAGTGACCGTCCCCGATCCCGTGATCCCGGCTTCATCCCACACGAGGACTTCCCCATGCGACTAGCTCTGGTGATCGCCATGACGACCGCTTCCGCCCTGGCCTCGGCCGACACGCCCGATTACGCCCTGACCATCTATTCCAGCGCCACGCCCGGACAGATCGACAGCCGCCGCCTGGCCGACTATGGCGAGCACCTGCCCGGCTACGCCCTGGTCCGCGACCAGCGCGGCATGACACTGACCAAGGGTCGCGCCGAACTGCGCTTCACCGACGTCGCCGCGCGGATGGACCCGACCACGGTCGGCTTCGCCTCGCTGACCGACCCCGACGGCACCCGCGTCGTCGAGCAGAACTACCAGTACGACCTGGTCAGCGGGCAGAAACTGCTGGAGCGCTTCATCGGCGAGACCATCAGCGTCGAGCAGACCCGTGGCGAGCGCCTGGAGACCATCGAGGGCAACCTGCTGTCGGCCCAGAACGGCCTGACCCTGCAACTGGCCAACGGCCAGATTGCCACGCTGACCAGTTGGAGCGGCATCCGCTTCCCGTCCCTGCCCGGCGGCCTGATGACCCGGCCGACCCTGCTCTGGCTGCTCGACGCCGAGCGCGGCGGCCGCCACGAGGTGCGCGTATCCTACCAAGCCAGCGGCCTGACCTGGTGGGCCGACTACAACGCCACGCTGGAGGAGAAGGGCGACGACTGCCGGATCGATCTCGGTGCCTGGGTGACCGTGGTCAACCAGTCCGGCGGCAGCTTTCCCGACGCCCGCCTGAAGCTGGTCGCCGGCGAGGTCAACCGCGCCCCGGCAGCGCCGATGCACGCCCCCGCGCCCGGCGTGATGATGGCGCGCATGGCCGACGCCAACGAAGGCTTCCAGGAAAGCGGCCTGTTCGAATACCACCTCTACACCCTGGGCCGGCGCACCGACCTGCCGGACAGCTCGACCAAGCAGATCGAACTGTTCCCCGCCGCCGTCGGCGTGAAGTGCCGCAAGGACCTGGTGTTCACCGCGCCCGTAAGGCGCGCCTACCATAGTGCGCCGTTCACCGAACAGGGCTACGCCGCCACCGTCGAGGGTGATGTCAGCGCCCTGCTCGCCTTCGACAACGACAAGCCCAACGGCCTCGGCATCGCCCTGCCGGCCGGCCGCGTCCGCGTCAACCAGCTCGGTGCCGACGGCAGCCTGGAGTTCATCGGCGAGGACGTGATCGGCCACACCCCGCGCAATGAAAAGATCAGCCTGAAACTGGGCAAGTCCTTCGACGTGGTCGGCGAGCGCCGGCAGGTTTCCTTGCGTGTCGACAGCACCGCCAAATGGATGGAGGAGACCATCGAGGTCGAGGTCCGCAACCGCAAGGAAAGCGTCGCCCGCGTCATAGTCCGCGAGAACCTGTACCGCTGGAGCCAGTGGACCATCAAGGACGCCAGCCACCGCCACCAACCGCGCGACGCCGCCACCATCGACTTCCCCGTCGACATTCCCGCCGATGGCGTGGCGAAGGTCCGCTATACCGCCCGCTACACGTGGTAGCGCCTGCCGCCACCGAGCCCGCCATGTCACGCCTCGTCCTGATCGACGGTTCCAGCTACCTGTTCCGCGCCTTCCATGCGTTGCCGCCACTGTCCAACGCGCAGGGCGAGCCGACCGGGGCGTTGTTCGGGGTGGTCAACATGCTGCGCGCGACGCTGAAGGAGAAACCCGACTACGCGGCCTTCGTGGTCGATGCTTCCGGGCCGACCTTCCGCGATGCGTTGTACCCGGACTACAAGGCCAACCGGCCGCCGATGCCCGACGACCTGCGGGTGCAGGTGGAGCCGATGCTGACCATCGTCGAGGCGCTGGGCTTTCCGATCCTGCGCGTGCCCGGGGTGGAGGCGGATGATGTCATCGGCACGCTGGCGGTGCAGGCGGCGGAGCAGGGCATCGAGGTCAGCATTTCCACCAGCGACAAGGATTTCGCCCAATTGGTGCGGCCGGGCATCCGCCTGGTCAACACGATGAGCGGCAGCGTGATGGAAAGCGATGCCGCGGTGCTGGAGAAGTTCGGCGTGCGCGCCGACCAGGTCGTCGATTACCTGTCGCTGATGGGCGACAGCGTCGACAACGTGCCCGGCGTGGAGAAGTGCGGGCCGAAGACGGCGGCCAAGTGGCTGGGACAGTACGGCACCCTGGCAGCGTTGATCGCGCAGGCGGACGACATCGGCGGCAAGATCGGCGACAACCTGCGCGCCGCGCTGCCGCGCCTGCCGCTGAACCAGCAACTGGTCACCATCAAGACCGACGTGGCGCTGGACGGCGGTCCACGGACGCTGGCCCTGCGCGAGCGCGACGCGGCGACGCTGCGCACGCTGTACACGCGCTACGGCTTCAACCAGGCGCTGAAGGAACTGGACGCCAACGGCGGCGCGACGGCAGCCGACGTGCCGGTGGTCGCCGAGGGCGCGCATACCGAGCCGGGCCGGGCGCGCGGGCGCGGCATCGTCAGCGCCGCCGCCAGCGACGGCGAGACGCCCGATCCGGCCCTGGCCGTTCGCGGCGAGTACGAGACCCTGCTCGACCGCGCACGACTGGACGCCTGGATCGCGCACCTGCGCGAGGCCGGGCGCTTCGCCTTCGATTGTGAAACCGACAGTCTCGATGCGATGCGCGCGGAACTGGTCGGCCTGAGTTTTTCGCACGAGTTCGGCCATGCCGCTTACCTGCCGCTGGGCCACCGCTATCCCGGCGTGCCGGCGCAGATCGCGCGCGAGGAAGCACTCGCCGCGCTGCGCCCGCTGCTGGAGGATCCGGCCATCGGCAAGATCGGCCAGCACGGCAAGTACGACCTGCACGTGATGCGGCGCCATGGCGTCGACCTGCGCGGCTACGCCGACGACACGCTGATGGCGAGCTTCGTCTGGCATTCCGCCGGCCAGCGCCACGACATGGATTCGCTGGCGCGGCGCTACCTGGGTTACGAGACGCTGAGCTTCGAGGCGGTCTGCGGCAAGGGTGCCAAGCAGATCAGCTTTGCCGACGTGGCGCTGGAGCAGGCCACCGCCTATGCCGCCGAGGACGCCGACATCACCTTCCGCCTCGCCGAGGTGCTGGGCCAGCGGCTGGCCACCGAGCCGACACTGGAAAAGGTCTATCGCGAGATCGAAATGCCGCTGGTCGAAGTGCTGGCGCGGATCGAGGCCAATGGCGTGCTGATCGACGTCGACGAACTGCGCCGGCAGAGCCAGGCGCTAGGCAAGCGCATGGTGGAGATCCAGAAGCAGGCATTCGAGATCGCCGGACGGCCTTTCAACCTGGATTCCCCCAAGCAGCTCCAGGTCCTGTTGTTCGACGAGTTGGGGCTGGAAAAACCGCGGGTGAAGACCTCCAAGGGCCAGCCCAGCACCAACGAGGAGGCGCTGGAGGAAATCGCCGGCACGCATCCCCTGCCACGGCTGATCCTCGAACATCGCGGCCTGCACAAGCTGCGCAGCACCTACACCGACAAGCTGCCGGAGATGGTCAACCCGGCCACCGGCCGCGTCCACACCAGCTATCACCAGGCCGGCGCAGCCACCGGGCGGCTGTCGTCCACCGATCCCAACCTGCAGAACATCCCGATCCGCACCGAGGACGGCCGGCGCATCCGCACCGCCTTCATCGCCCCGGAAGGCCGGCGCATCGTCGCCTGCGACTACTCGCAGATCGAACTGCGCATCATGGCGCACCTGTCCGGGGACGAGGGCCTGCTCAATGCGTTTGCGCAGGGACAGGACATCCACCGCGCCACCGCCGCCGAGGTGTTCGGCCTGGCGCTGGAGCAGGTCGACGCCAACCAGCGGCGCGCCGCCAAGGCGATCAACTTCGGCCTGATGTACGGCATGGGCGCGTTCGGCCTGGCGCGCCAGCTCGGCATCGCCCGTGGCGAGGCGCAGGACTACATCGCGCTGTACTTCCAGCGCTATCCCGGCGTGCAGCGCTACATGGAGTCGGTGCGCCAGCAGGCGCGCGAACTCGGCTACGTCGAAACGGTGTTCGGCCGCCGCCTGCATCTGGTCGAAATCCATTCCCGCAACGCGGCGCAACGCGCCGGCGCCGAGCGCGCGGCGATCAACGCGCCGATGCAGGGCACCGCCGCCGACATCATCAAGCGGGCGATGCGCACGGTGCACGATTGGCTGATCCCGCACGCCGAGCGCGCACGGATGATCATGCAGGTCCACGACGAACTGGTGTTCGAGGCCGATGCGGCCTTCGTCGAGGAACTGGTCGACGCGGTGCGCGAACGCATGCAAGGAGCCGCCGCGCTGCGCGTGCCGCTGCTGGTCGAGGCCGGGATCGGCCCGAACTGGGAGCAGGCGCATTGAGCACCCGACCCTCTTGACTGCCAAACTGAACGACAGACAACGAAGGTCGTCGTAGGGCTTAATCAATCCTGAACTTCGCAGTTCATTAACGTCGAACTTAGCGAACCTTCAGGCTGGCGGCGTAGTCTACGCATGCGGGTGACGCAACGTCCCCCCTGCGATCCACTCCTCCCCCCAACGAGTGATCGCCGGAGGTCGGGTCCTCCCCTACCCAGGCCTCCCCAGCCCCGTCGGCGCCCCCCTCGCCGGCGGGGTTTCTTTTTTATCACTACTATCGCTACTTCTGGCGTGCAGGATTCGCACGTTTCGGACGCTTTCGCGGGGTTCTCTCTACCCTCCTCAGTAGGGCCAGTGCAGAAACGTGCATAACTTGCACGTTACGTACTATCAGGCTACATTCGTTCCCATGACGAACGTTGTAGCCATCTCTGGAACGCCCAATAGTTCACTGGCCAAGGAAAACCGGCCAGAGCCGGGTAGCGAGCGCAGCCTTGCGTTCCTCGGTGGCGACGGCCACGCCTACGCCTTCAACCTCGTTCGCGACTGGGAAGCTCAGCTCATCCATCTGGAAGGGCTCAAGGGCAACAGCGCCAAGAGCTTCGCCGACGACGTGTTCCGGCTGCTCAACCACGCCAAGGTCGCACCGTGGGACCTCAAGAAAGAGCATGTCACCAGCTTCTTGCAGGCGCGGTCCAAGCTGCGGCCGAGCGGTGCGCTGTCGCCGGCGACCGTCGGCAGCTACTGCGCTGCCTGGCGCTCGTTCCAGAACTTCATGCTCGAACTGGATCGCGTCAACGAGATCGTGGCGCGCTTCAAGACGCGACCACGCAAGTTCGTCACCGAAGAGAACTCGATTGCCGTCAAGAAGTACAAGGCGAACTGGGTTCCGAAGGCTTGGGCGCTGACGCCGGAAGAGATTGACGCGATCGATGCCCAGTTCGTGGCCGACATCAAGCAGGCGTTTGCGTCCCGGAGCAAGTCCCTGCTGCCGCTCCAGCGCGACCGCGTCATGTTCCACCTCTCGATCCACTTCGCCTTGCGCGTTTCCGAGTTGGTGACGGTCGAGCTTCCGGCGTTCCAGCCCAGCCACGATCCCAAGCTGGCTCACTTCGGAAATTTCGGCACGCTCACGATCACCGGCAAAAACGACGTGACCGGCACCATCCCGATGCGGGAGCCGGAAGTCTTTGGTCTGCTGGAGTGGTACATGTCCTCTGTCCGCCAGAAGATCCTGCTGCGTCGGAAAGACGCTGGCAACGGCCTGTGCGAGTTCGACGGACGGAAGTTCGTCACCTCACAGCTGCTGTTCCCCAGCGAGCGCGGCGGCGTGATCAACCCCCAGGCATTTCGCAAGCGCCTGAAGAAGATGGCGATGCGCGCTGGCGTGATCCGCAAGAAGCTCACACCGCATGTGCTGCGCCATACCGGGTGCACGCTCATGGTGCCGGTGTACTCGCCCGAAATCGCGCAGAAGTACATGCGCCACAAGAACCTGTTCACTACGCTCTACTACTACCACCCCACACCGCTGAACGCCGCGCACGAGGTCAACAGCGCCGTTGCCCTGTTCCGCGATGACGAGGAATGACGTGATACACGAGGTCCGACCATGAAGATCAAGCTCCGCAACCGACTCGAGGTTCTGATGAAGGACTCGGGCGTCAACAGCTTCGAGGAGATGGCCCAGCGCCTGACGCAGAATCAAGGCTGCAAGATCACTCGCACCGCACTGAGCCGGAAGTTTCGCGATCAGGATGTATCGCTCGCGCTTTCCATGATCGAAGCGATCTGCAACGAACTGCAGTGCCTGCCCGGCGACATTTTCGAGACCGAAGTGTCCGACGCTTCCGAGACGTTCGTGGAAGAGCTGCGCACGCGGCTGCAACCGTTCCGCTACGGCACGATCCGCCTGCAGAAGCCCGGGCCGGCGACTGAGATGGCTTCCGAGCCGACAGGAGAAGTCGCCTCAACGCCCGCCAAGAAGGCAAAGCCGGCGATGGATCTGGATGCAATCGCCGGTCCGCGGGTCTCGCATCTGCACGCCGGCAAGCTGAAGAAGTGAGTTGAGCCTTGGCCATTGCCTGCGCCCTGTGTGACAGCATCGGCCGCGGTGAACGCTGGCGTGCGCCACGTTTCTGCATGAGAACGCGGGTCGATCCGCCGGGCACCTGCTGGCTGCATTCCTCCAAGGAGGAACTGCGGTGGTGCGCTCAATCGATGGTCACCTCCATGCAGGGCGCGGAAAAGCGCAGCCTGTATCTCCAGCTGCTTCGGCGCGTCGGCGAAGCGTTCCAGCAAGACGATCTTGCGGTCGACAACCTGCTGGCGACGATATCGCCAGAGGCGAGGTCGATGCTGCTGAAGTACGGCTCCGCCGAGCTGCGGGCGGCGCTGTCCAAGCGCATCGCCGCGCTGCCGAACGCCGAGGTGCGGCCGGCCACGACCAGCGCACGGATTCCGGACGGATTGCCTCAGCCGCTCCTGGATGGCCTGCTGGCATTCGAGAAGCGATTGCAGGCACGTTACGAGACGCTGGTTGAGCGCGGGCACACGCGTTCGCACAAGTACGTCGCGGCCGCCATGAAGGTGCCCGTGCGACTGGCCGTCTTCCTCGCCGGGGAGGGCATCGAGCGCTGGGACATCGTCAGGAATCGCGACCTGGTCGCGTTCTTCCAGAAGAACCCCGCGGCTCCGCGTCAGCCCATCGAGCGTTTCCTTCAGTCCATGGAGGATCACCGCCCGTTCCGTGAGCGCCGCGGTCGACCGGCTGGCGGACGCAAGCGAATGCGTGACGCCAAGCGTCGCCCGCCGCCTCAGGTGCTGCGTCCCGAGATCCTGCTGCAGTTTCTCGCCGACGTGCGCGAGCGCTACAGCGTGCACGAGTATTTGCTCGCGTGGATGGTGTGCCGGCTGGGCATGATCGCCAGGCACGCCTACAGCATTACCCTGGACCGAATTCAATTGAACGACCGTGGTCGAATGGTCATCCGCCCGGCGCTCGTCTGGGTCGAAGTGCCTCAGCGAGTTGCCGACCAGTTTCGCAAGATCATCGAGCCCGTCGATCCGAGTTGGGGCAAGGTCGACCCCGAGTCGCTTCGCTTCGTCACGCTGTTCGACCACTACATCACCGACCTCGACGAGTTCACAGCAAAGGTACTGCAGGGTCGTACGCGCCTGCTGCGCGCATCGGCCATCTTTGCGGCAATGCTCGACGGTCATCTGGATCGCGTGACCCTGCGCCACACCATGGGCGTGTCGATGCCCACGATCCTGCAGCTTGAGCGCCTGTTGTCCGTAGACCTCCATCGGCGGCTGGATCCCAGCTTGGTGGAGGCCCGAAATGCGCACATCACGGGGCACGTCGATGACTGACCGCCGCTGGTTCGTGTACTTGGTGGAGTGCCGGACCCGTCGTATCTATACCGGGGTCACGCCCGATCTCGTGAACCGGATGAATGCACATCGGCGCGGACGCGGTGCGGCGTTCACGCGGATCAATCCGCCGGAGCGGCTGCTCGCCGCGAAGCCGTTCGAGAATCGCAGCGAAGCGCAGCAGGTGGAAGCCCAAGTAAAGCGCCTTCCCGCGGCCCACAAGCGATTTCTGGCGGCGGAGTGGTCAAAGGAGCACCCGGTCGACGAGCGCGCCCAGGAAGCGCTTGCGCTCGGTCAGGGCTAGGTAGGCAGCCACCTGCTCGTCGATCGTGACGTTGCCTACGGTGTCGTCGTAGGTGGTCGCCGAGAGGATCGCCCAGTCCGGCATCGACATAATCCGCTCCACCATCGCGCCGCAATAGCGGGGATTTACCAGCTTCTGGAACGGGTGAAAGGAAGGGAAGTCGTCCCGCGCCAGCCATTCCAGAGATTGGTCTACGGTCGGGCGACAGGCGAGCAGCGACGATCCTTGGTCAAGCGCAAACATCACCCCTCGGTCCTGGGCGCCCAGATCGGCCTTGAAGTTGAGAGCGCGGTCTTCGTTGCCGATCCACAGGTCGAACACCGCGAGGTCAGCGGTCTCCTTGGGATACTTCTGCGCCAGCAGCGTCATGGCCCTGGCATGACCGGCGTGCCGGTACATGCCGTCGGGCAACGGCGGCGCGTCATCAGGATCGTTGTCGGGATCGTGTCGGTCATCGTCCGTGAAGTCGTACACGTCCAGTCCGACCTCGGCGGCGCGCAGCGCGGCAAAGCGCAGGCGGGCGTCCGAGGCCGACGCCCGCGCCGGCACGCCGACCAGAACGGGAATCCCCAGAAAGAGCGCCAACCGGTTCGCCACCAGTTCGGCGTAGACCTGCGACTGCGCAGCCTCGTGGTCGCACTTCAGCACAGCGGACAGCTGCCCGTCCTCGGCGCCGGTTGTGCTCCGTGCGTTGGGCGTCGCGGCGCCCGTGATTTCGTAGCAGAGGATAGGCACGGCGGCTTACGGGTGCTCGAAGGCCCAGGTATCGGCGAGCAGTTCGGCCTGCGCGATGACTTTGTCGGTGGCGTCCGGCTGCGCGTCGGGTGGGTACTTGTGCTTGGCCAGCAGCACCTTGACCATGGCCAGCATCCGCGCACGCGACGACTTGCGGTTCTGCCAGTTGATCGTTGCCGACTTGCGCAGCTTGTCGGTCAGCTCCTGCGCCAGTGCGCGCAGCACCGGGTGGCCCATCTCGCGCACGGCGGATTCGTTCTCGCATAGCGCCTGATAGAAGGCGAACTCCTCCTCGGTCAGGCCTTCCGGTGGCTTGGCGGCGTTGATCTCCTTGGCGAGCTTGATCAGTTCCTCGATCACCTCCACCGTGGTCAACGCGCGGTTCTGGTATTTGGCGATCGCCTCTTCGAGCTTCTGGGTGAACTCCTTGGCCTGCATGGCGTTCTTCTGGCCACGCGCCTTCACCTGGTCGGCGATCAGTCGCTCCAGCAGTTCGGCGGCCAGGTTCTTGGTCGGCATCTTCTGGATCTGGGCGAGGAACTGTTCGTCCAGCAGCGAGATGTCCGGCTTGCCGAGGCCCAGTGTGCCGAAGACGTCTTTCACGCCCTCGACCAACACGCCCTTGGCGACGAGCTGACGAAGCGCCGCTTCTTTTTCGAGCCGCGATCGCGACTCACCGGCACGCGTCAGCTTGATCAGACACACTCGCACCGCCTGGAAGAACGCGATCTCCTCGCGCACCTCCATCGCCGCGCTTCGGGTGCCGGCCAGCGACTGCGCCTTGGTCAACTTCAGCACCTGGTCGAGGAAGGTGCGCACGCCGCGATTGCGGCCCTTGTCGTCCGGCTCGGGGTCGACCTGCAGGACGTGCTCCATCGCCGGCCCCAGCAGGGCAAGTGCGCGCTTGGGGTCAGCGAAGCCGGCGTAGTCGAAGCCGTGGAAGAACTCGCGGCGGATCACGTCCAGCGTGTCGAGCAGGATGCGCAGCGCCTCACCTGAGGTGTCGACCGGCTCGCGCTCCTGCCCAGCGTCTCGGGTGTACTGGCGGATGGCCTTCTTCAGCTCCTCGCCAATGCCGATGTAGTCGACGATCAGCCCGCCGGGCTTGTCCTTCCAGATGCGATTGGTGCGGGCGATTGCCTGCATCAGCCCGTGGCCCTGCATGGGCTTGTCGACATAGAGCGTGTGGACCGGTGGCGCGTCGAAACCGGTTAGCCACATGTCGCGAACAATCACCAGGTCGAGGGGGTCGTCCGCGTCCTTGAAGCGCTTCTCCAACAGCTTGGCGCCCGAGCGGTCGGTCCGATGCTGCTGGTAGTGCGAAGGGTCAGACGAGTTGCTGGTCATCACGATCTTCAGTCGACCCTTGGCGATGTCCGGGTCGCCCCACGCGGGCCGCAGCTTCACGAGCTCGTCGAACAGCCGCACGGCCGCCTCGCGCGAGACCGCCACGATCATCGCCTTGCCCTCGATCTGCTCCTTGCGTGCTTCCCAGTGGGCGACGAGATCGGCCGCCAGCGTCGCCAGACGACCATCCGCCATCGCCAAGGCCTCGAGCCGGGTCAGCCGACTGACCGTCTGGCCCTGCTCCTGTTCGTCATCGTCTTCGGTCGCCTCCAGGAACTCGTCCATGAGCGCCTGCTTCTCGGCCTCATTGAAGCGCAGCTCGATGATCCGGCTCTCGTAGCTGACCGGCACCACCGCCTCGTCTTCCTGGGCGGCGATCATGTCGTAGACGTCGACGTAGGTACCGAACACTGCCTCGGTGTCGCGGTCGTCCAGGCTCACAGGCGTGCCAGTCATGCCGAGGTAGATCGCGTTCGGCAGCGCGTCGCGCATGTACTTGGCGAGGCCGTATTTGGTCTGGCCCGTCTTGGTATCGAGGTCTGCCCTGAAGCCGTACTGCGTGCGATGGGCTTCGTCGGCGATCACGATGACGTTGCTGCGCTCGCACAGCACCGGCACCGAGGTCTGACCACGCTCGGGCGCGAACTTGTTGATGGTGGTGAAGAACACGCCGCCGGCTTCCACGGCCGTGAGCTGCTCGCGCAGGTCGTCGCGGCTGTTGGCCTGCACCGGCGTGGCGCGGATCGACCAGCGGCAGTCGGCGAAGGTCTCGAACAACTGGCCGTCCAGGTCTTTGCGGTCGGTGACCAGCACGACAGTCGGGTTCGCGAACTCGGATCGCTCGCGCAGAGCCATCACGTAGAACAAGGCGAGCAGCGACTTGCCCGAGCCCTGGGTGAACCAGATCACGCCGCCATTGCCGTCCTTGCGATGGGTCAGGGCGTCGACAGCCCGTTGCACCGCTTTCTTCACGCCGTGGTACTGATGCCACTGCGCGATGATCTTGAAGCTGGCGCCACCGTCGCTGCCGCCGTACGCCACGAACCCACGGAAGAAATCGAGCAGGGTGCGCGGCTCCATCAGGCCTCGCATCAGCGATTCCAGTTCCAACATGCCCTTGGCGGCCTTCTCGCCGCCCACCAGCCTCCAGCGGGAATGACGGCTCAGGTCCGCGCTGAGCGAACCGTAGCGGGCGACTGTGCCGTCAGAGATGACGTTGAGCAGGTTGTAGGCAAACAGCTGCGGGATGTCGGCCTTGTAGGTCTGGATCTGGTTGTACGCCTTCTCGTAGTCGGCGTTCGGATCGGCCGGATTCTTGAGCTCGATGACGACCAGTGGGAGGCCGTTGACGAACAGCACCAGGTCCGGCCGGCGCAGCTTCTGGCCGTGTACGGTGAACTGCTGTACGGCGAGAAAATCGTTGGGGCCGTCGAAGTCGATCACCGGCACGCGGAGAACAGTGCGCCGGCCATCGGCTTCAATCCGCTCAAGCGGCACCCCGTTGCGCAGCCAGTCGTACATCTCGCGGTTGCCCTCGACGAGAGACTGAGAGCCAAAGCTTTCTACCCTGGCAATGACGGCCTCAAGCTCAGTCGCCGCAAGAGAGGGGTTAAGCCGAGTCACCGCCTCGCGGAGGCGCTCCGCCAACACGACATCAGCATAGCGGTCGCGGGCTGCCTGCTCGCCGCCGGGCGACACGGCGTCGCTGTGCACGCAGTGCCAGCCAAGCCCGCCCAACCAATCAACGCAGGCCGCCTCAAGGTGGTTCTCGTTCATGTGGCCAACCGAACGGATGCAAAAAGGGCCAACATTGATTGTGTCGGGCAGCTGACTAAACCAAGGGCCAACAAGGTCTGTCGATCACTGAGCAGGTGGCGGCCTTCATCGCAATTCACGTTTGTAGCCTCGCTCATTCGGAATGGAGCCGGTGTTCTGATGCCTTCCTGATGAAATCGATCAACTCAGACACTCTCTTCCGCAAATCAAGAACCGTCAGGTCGGCAGGTCTTTGAGACACTGCCTTCGCCACTTTGATCTTGTCGGCTGTGCGTGCTTCGCCTTTTTTGTTCCGATACGCGAGCACTTGATCGTACTGGCCGCCTACTGGGTACTGAGCTATCGAGTCTCCGTGGACTTCGCCAAGGACGGACGTCAACATAGACCCGGGAATGTAGTTCTCGACTTCCCGGCCTGCCGTCACCCAAACGACTCCTTCTGCCAGCTCGCTCGCAAGGCGCCTCTTGGTCTGGTTGATTCGTGCGGTCCGGTTCTTCTTGTCGCTGTCCATCACAATGGCGACATGCCTGTTCAGCCGGCGCAGGGATATGAACTCGGTTACTTCCTCGTCCTGGGCGGAAAGGTGGGATAACAGCCGTCCGCCGTAGAACATGATCGAGAAGTCGATGCCTTCGAAAAGATCGGGTGCAAGGCTCGACATCCAGTGCAGTAGGTAGATTCGGTCGGAAGGGCCTTCCACCCAAATGATGGCGTTGCTTTGCAGGAGGTCAGATGCCTGATATCCGAGCGCTTTGCATAGTTCGAATCGCTCGTTGGGGCTCGATGTCAGACGAATCGAGGTGGCTCCCTCGTTCTGCGAAACAGAGAAGACCGCTGCCGGCACGGCATCGAGGATGGCGGCAGAGTGAGTGGCGATGAAATACTGGTTGGAAGTCTTGGCGGCCAGATAGCGAATGAGCTTGCGCTGGAGTAGCGGATGCAGGTGGATCTCCGGCTCCTCGAGGCACACGATCTCGCGTTCGGCGAGAGTGCAGAAAGCGGCCAAGATGACGACCTCATGAATTCCTGTTCCGAGCGATGCCAACGGCAGGACTTTGCCATTCATCCGAACAAGAAGGTGCGTCCGTGCGAAGGGAATCTCGATGGAAGCGTCACTCTCCCCCGTCACTGCTCTGACGAACTCCTCGATGGCGCGAAACTTGGCGCGGAAGGGTTGCTGATTGAAGTCGGGTCCTTGAAGTTTGGCCAACTCGTCGATTAGTCCGGCACCTGAGAAGTCGTTCAACCCATCACCTGCAGAGATCATCCGGATTGCTGGGATAAGGCGTACTTTCGGACGCGTCCAGTTGTTGCCCGCCAAAAGCCGCTCGAGAGACTGCGGCACCCAGTGCTGCATCCTGTCGCCGCCATTCTGTTGCGTTAGCGAGGACCAGAGATCGCGCCAACCGTGCTCAGACAGAAAGCCTGCGGCGGACTTGACGCTGTGGTCGAGAAAAACGACCCGATTGCGCTCCGCGTCATGGGTCAGCCAGACCAGATCGTTGCACGCCAGTTTGCCTATCAGGCCCCGACCGGACTGGAGACTGAGACTCGGCATGAATTGATCGGGCGGGATGCCAATACCGTATTGGACATGCGCGGCAGACTTTCCGAGTGGGACATCCTCCAAGGCAAAGCTCACGGATTCGCGTACGTTCTTCATTTCTGGCAGGTACGCAGAAAGGAAATGAAGGACTGAAGACTTGCCTGAATTGTTGGGCCCAACGAACAGGTTGATCTTCTGCAGTGGGCATATCCGGACACCTTCTTCGCCGATGCCCCTGAACAGCTTCAAGTACAACCCATGCAGCAGCACATCGCTCATGTCAGTTCTCGGTGGATTCAAGTCTGAGTATTCCGCTGATCAACCTCGGCAGCAGAGCGTCGCGCAGCTGGGCAAGGCTTTGCGCTTGCGCCAAGTTGGCAGAGACACGTTGATCGAGAGGGCTGGCGAGATGTTCGTAAGCGCGGACCACTTCATCGCGCGGCCATACCAGCGGAAGAGCTGAAAGAATCTTGGTATTGAGGTTTGGCATGGTCGCCCCGACTGCGTGCCGCACCAACCATTCGAGCGATTCAGGACGGGCAAGAGCGGCCGAAATGAAGGTCGAGATCGACTCATCCGCCGCTGGCCGGACGAGCAGGCATCCTGTTCCGCACAGCCAACCGACCTCTCTCCCTGAAACGATTGCATGCCGTCCCACGTCGCCTCGGCGGCTGAAGACGATGTCGCCACTCTTGAGCCTGTGTCGGGATAGGCGATCGGCTTCGTTCTCCGAAACGCGTGCAATCCGGTCCTCTGAGACTCTGCGGCCAGCCAGGTCTTGAGGCATGACGACGGGCACGCCAACTGGCTGGTAGTCGCTAGCATGAAGCTGGCTTCCAAACGGGCCGGTTTGAATCACGCCACCCCTCTTGGCGGTGACATGACCCAACGTCGACCAACGCCACCCGTTCGGAATCAACCCTATCTCCGACTCCTCGAACTCGCTGGGGAAGAGCGCAGCGGTGGCGGTGTCTATGCCTTCCGGCTCGCGGCCTTCGGCCTTGGCGCGCACGGGGTCGAAGTCCACGAACCAGGACTTGAACAGGGCCTGGGCGATGGCTTCGAGGGTGGCGTTGGTTTGGCGGAGGAGGTCGATGCGGCGTTCTAGCGCTTCGAGCAGCTCGACGAGATCGAGCACGTATCTGTCTGGTTGCGGAAGTCGAAATGCAAGGAAATCGTCGCGAGCGAGTCCGAGGTTTGTTGTGCCTGTCGCATGTTTGCGACAGTAGGACCGGAACGCCGGCGTGCGAAGCGCCCAGTACACCAAATCGCGCGGGTAATCGCTGTCCCCGAATTCGAGCTTTACCGTGTCCTGCGTAAGTCGGCCCGCGGTCACTGACTCGGGGACTCGGGCGATTGCCCCCAGCAGATCAGCCGACTGTGTGACGTCCTTCAGCGAGACGAAAAGGTCACCGGGCTGGAGCAGGATGTTGGGCTTCGACTCTCCGCCATATGTCTTCAGCGAATCGGTTCTGAAACCGCCGTTTCTTTGGATGCTCGCGAGCCCAAGCAACACCGGGCCCGGCTGTCCGAGCAACGCGCTCTTGTAGGTGGTGCCGCGAACCAGTCGGACGATTTCACCAAGCACTGGTGGCGTGCTGTTAGACGCCATAACCCAGCGCCCCCAGCTTCTCCCGAATCACCGCATCCAGTTCCGCGCCCTTCGCCATCTGCTCAGCCAGCTGCGAGGTCAACCGCTCCATCTTGTCGGCGAAGGCCTCGTCGTCATCTTCGTCAACCACGGCGCCGACGTAACGCCCCGGCGTCAGCACAAAGCCATGCTTCTCCACATCCTCCAGTGAGGCGGAGTAGCAGAAGCCCGGTTCGTCCGCGTAGGCACGGCCATCGCCGAACTCGGTGCCGCGCCAGCGGTGGTAGGTCTGGCCGAGCCGCTGCAGGTCGGCGTCGGTGAACTCGATCTGGGTGCGCGACACGCGGCCGCTGGCGGCCTTGCGCGCATCGATGAACAGGATCTGCCGGCGGCGGTCGATGCGGCCGTTCTCGCCGGCCGCCTTGTTGCGGGACAGGAACCAGAGGCACACCGGGATCTGGGTGTTGGAGAAGAGCTGGCCGGGCAGCGCGACCATGCACTCGACCACGTCGGCCTTCACCATTGCGCGGCGGATCTCGCCCTCGCCGGACTGCTGCGAACTCATCGAACCATTGGCCAGCACGATGCCGGCGCGGCCACGGCTGGAGAGGCGCGCCAGCATGTGCTGTAGCCAGGCGAAGTTGGCATTGCCCTTGGGCGGGATGCCGTGCACCCAGCGCGGGTCATCCGTGAGCTTGTCGCCGTCCCAGTCGGAAATGTTGAAGGGTGGATTGGCCAGGATGTAGTCGGCACGCAGCGTCTTGTGCTGGTCGTTGGTGAAGCTGGAGCCGTAGGTCTGGCCGAGGTCGCCGTCGAGGCCGTGCACCGCGAGGTTCATCAGGCACAGGCGGCGCGTCTGCGCCATCAGCTCCTGGCCGTAGATGGCGAGGTCGCCCTGCTTGCCCAGGGTCTTCTGGTGCGCGTCCTTGAACTTGGCCGACTGCACGAACATGCCGCCGGAGCCGCAGGCGGGGTCGTAGATCGTGCCTTTGAAGGGCGCGAGGATCTCGACCAGCAGGTTGACCACGTTCTTGGGCGTGTAGAACTCGCCGGCCTTGGCGCCTTCGTTCATCGCGAACTGGCCGAGGAAGTACTCGTACACCTCGCCGAACACGTCGCGGCTGCCGTGCGTGGCCGGGTCGAACTTCAGCCGGGCGATCAGTCCCATCAGCTCGCCGAGCTTGCCCGGCTCCAGCGCCAGGCGCGAGAACTCGCGGTACAGCACGCCGCGAAGCGACGGGTTCTCGGCCTCGATGTCGCCCATCGCCTTGTCGAGCAGTTGCGGCAGGTCGGGCGCCGTCGCCAGGGCCAACAGCGTGCTGAAGTGCGCGCCCTTCGGAATCCAGAACACGTTGTCCTGATCGTAGAAGGTCTTGTCGCCGACAAAGACATCCTCGCTGGCCTTCCGCGTGGCCTCGTCCTCGATGTAGTAGTCCGAGCCCGGCTCGGCGATGCGCTGGCGAATGACGTTCGACTGCGCATCGAACAGGTCCGACACGTACTTCAGGAACACCATCCCCAGCACCGGGTACTTGTACTCGGCCGCCGACACCGAGCCGCGCAGCTTGTTGGCGGTGTCCCAGAGTGTGCGTTTGAGTTCTTCGTTGGTCATCGGGTGACTCGTGTCGGCATTGGGGGGGGCTCAGGATTCGGGGGTTGGTCGCGCAGAGCCCGTGGCAGCATAGCCTTCGCGAGCCAGCGCCGCGTTCAAGGTGACGCGGCTGACGCTGAAATGCTTGGCGACCTCGGTTTTGGTGATATTCGGATCGGACAGCATCGCCGCCGCCTTTCGCGTGTCGGCCTTCGACATGACGGGCTTGCGGCCGCCCTTCCGACCACGGGCGCGGGCCGCGACAAGGCCGGCCATCGTCCGCTCGCGGATCAGGCTGTGCTCGAACTCGGCGAGCGCGCCAAAGAGGTGAAAGACCAGCCGACCACCGCTGCTGTGGGTGTCGATGGCTTCGGTGAGCGATCGGAAGCCGACGCCGCGCTGGTTAAGGTCGTGGACGATCTCGACCAGGTCCTTCAGCGACCGCGCGAGGCGGTCGAGCTTCCAGACCACCAGCGTGTCGCCCTTGCGCATCGAGCGCAGGCAGGCGGTCAGCTCAGGCCGCTCGCGGAACTTGCCGGTTGCCTTCTCCTGGAACAGCTCCTCGCAGCCGGCGCCACGGAGCGCGTTAAGCTGCAGCTCCGGGTTCTGGTCCTGCGTACTCACGCGGGCATAGCCGATGATCATCAAACGTACCTTGGCTGTACGTTGATTGTTTTACGACATTTCTTGCGGTCTGGCTAGCGGAAAGTGCAGCTTGGCCTAGCGGTCGTGGAGGCGTACAGGAAACGATCGTTTTGCAATCGCTCCAGTTCCGATGGCACGCGCCATCTACCGTCAGTCAAGATTGTAGAATTGGTCAGGACTTGAGGGGGCTACCGAATGCGCCACAGCCAACAGCTCCAGCCGTCGACGGTCCATCTCCAG
>Ga0265293_10000620_pt1 | contig 83312 bp, 75 predicted proteins | sample Munlanlewell138R_FD_192505 | JGI IMG/M metagenome (GOLD analysis project Ga0265293, IMG submission 192505) | Leachate microbial communities from a municipal landfill in Southern Ontario, Canada - Leachate well 138R | ecosystem: Engineered > Solid waste > Landfill > Unclassified | place: Canada... | reverse complement strand
CCTCATCGCCGAAGTCGCCCTCGCCATCGAAATGGGCGCCGAAGCCGCCGACATCGGCGCCACCATCCACCCGCACCCGACCCTGAGCGAATCGGTGGCGATGGCGGCCGAGATCTACGAAGGCACGGTGACCGACCTTTACATTCCCAAGCGGAAGTAACGGCCGCCGGTGGCGTGCAGCGCCGGCTGGGCGCGTGACTGCTGTTCGAGGTCGCGGCCAGTTCACATCGGGCCGGAGCATGAATGGGTGCTCCGGCCTGCCACATGCGCGCAGGTGGCGAGGAACGTCAGGTCGCGTCCGGAGCACCGGACGGTCGTTTACGGGATCGGGTCCGGTGCTGGCCGGAGCACGGCAAAACCTCGGCCGGGTGATGGCGTGGGTTGCTCAAGCCGGCGCCTGATCGGCGCGAATGGATCCGCAACACGGGCGCGTGCGTGATCCGGGCCGGACAGGCGGGCGCCTGCCAGGGCTTCATGCCACGGCCGCGGCATTGGGCGCCTGGCCGCGCCGCTGTTCGATCTTCTTCCACACCTTTTCGTGGAAATGGAACACCACGGTGTTGCAGGCCGGTTCGACCAGCGCCAGTGCGCCGCCGACCAGCCAGCTGCCGGTGAACAGCCAGCCGATCATGAAGGCGACGCCGGAATGCAGGATGGCAAAGCTCAGGGTCTTGGTCATGGTCACGGTTATTTATGAGAATGAATCTCATTATCCACGGCGTGACGGAAGCGTCCAACGGATGTTTCCTATCGGTTCGATAGATGGCGTATCCGGGTGTGTGGGTCGGCAGCGGGTGGCCGGGTGAGGTGGCATCGCAGCGCGGCCAGGTGGTGGATGTGGTCGAGGTGTGGAATCGCCGGGTGGATCGGTGCGGTGGGTGATTTTCTGGGCCGTTTATCGCGCCCCCTGCGGGTGCACTCCTACAGCTGCGGGGCGTGGAAGTTCCGGTAGGAGCGCACCCGAAGGGGGCGCGACATCACCCACCGGATGCCGTACGCCTCAACCCGCTTCGCGCCATTGCCCGGGCATCAACCCGTCAAGCCGATGCGCGCCGATCGCCAACCGCACCAGACGCAAGGTGGGATGACCGACGGCGGCGGTCATGCGCCGCACCTGGCGGTTGCGGCCTTCGGTGATGGTCAATTCGATGAAGCTGTCGGGCACCGATTTGCGCACCCGGATCGGCGGGTCGCGCGGCCAGAGCCAGTCGGGTGGATCAACACGGCGGGCCCGGGCCGGAAGCGTCGGCCCGTCCTTCAGCGTGACGCCACGGCGCAATGCTTCCAGCGCGGCATCATCGGGTTCGCCTTCGATCTGCACCAGATAGGTCTTGTGCTGCCGGTGGCGTGGGTCGGTGAGGCCGTGCGCGAGGCGGCCGTCATCGGTCAGCAGCAGCAAACCTTCCGAATCGAAATCCAGCCGCCCGGCGGCATAGACCTGCGGCGGCAGGCCGAATCCGGCCAGAGTCGGGCGCGGCGGCACGCTGCGGTCGGTGAACTGGCACAGCACGCCGTACGGCTTGTTGAAGGCGATCAGCATCGAGGCGCGATGGATCAGGCGTCCGGATCGGACGGTGCTGCTCCGCTGCCGTTGCGGTCCAGCGCCATCAACAGCCAGGCGCGGGCCTTGTGCCAGTCGCGGGTGACGGTGCGCACGTGCACATCGAGCAGATCGGCGGTTTCCTGCGGGCTGTAGCCGGCGAAGTAGCGGTACAGCACCACCTGGGCCAGGCGCGGGGAATGTTCTTCCAGCTTGTCCAGGGCCGAGTCCACTTCCAGCAGCCGTGCCAGATCGGCGGCGTTCTCGAACGGGCGGGCGTTGAGATCACGTTCGACTTCGCGCATGCGGCGGTGTTCGGCCAGGCGCGAGCGCGCGTGATCGATCAGGATCTGGCGCATCGCGCGCGCCACCAGCGAGAAGAAATGTGCGCGCCCTTCCAGGCCGGGATAGTCGGCGCGGCGCAGTTTCAGATAGGCCTCGTTGACCAGCGCGGTGGTGGACAGGGTTTCGCCCGAGGCCATCTGGCGCCGCTGCGCCCGCGCCAGGCGGCGCAGGTCCTGATGCACCAGCGGCATCAGCGCATCCAGCGGATTGGCCTCGCCGGCCGCCGCCAGAATCTGCGTGATGCGGCCCAGCGCGTCGTCGGCTTCGGGTATCGGGGGACCGGAGTTCACGATGGATCTTCCTGTCTGCACGCGTTGGAAATGGCCCGGCCTGCCAACGCCGGACCGCCTGATTGTGACTGATCCGGGCCGATCATTCCGGCAGGTGCCAGTCGAACAGCGCCAGCGCGCGATTGAACGCCGCATCCGGTGGCGCCAGCGGGCTCAGGCGCTCGCCACTGAACGGGTGATCGAAATCCAGCCGCCAGGCGTGCAGCAGCATACGGTGGATGCCGCGCATCCGGAACGTCAGATTGCGGCGCCCGTCGCCGTGGCTGGTATCGCCGATCAGGTGGTGGTCGATGTGCTTCAAATGACGCCGGATCTGGCGGAAGCGGCCGGTTTCCGGGCGGCATTGCAGCAAGGCGTAGCGCGAGGTCGGGAAGCCGGCGGCCGGTTCGTCCAGTTCGCCGCGCGCCAGCACCTGCACATGGGTCAGCGCGGGCTTTTTCTCCGGTTTGCCGGGGCCGCCATCGAGCGGATGGTCGATGCTGAAGGCGTCGGCTTCCGGCCAGCCGCGGCAGACCGCCAGGTAGTGTTTTTCCACATCGCGCGACATGAACTGCTTGCCCAGCGCCGAGGCGCTCTCACGCGAGAACGCCAGCAGCAGGCAGCCGCTGGTGGCGCGGTCCAGCCGGTGCACCAGATGGATCGGACAGCCGAACTGCTCCCGCAGGCGGTCGGCGGCGAAATCGCGTTCACCGCGCGCCAGCTTGCTGTCGTGCACCATCAGCCCGGCCGGCTTGTTGACCACGGCCAGGTGTTCGTCGTGGAACAGCACCTCCAGTGATTCCGGAATCGCGCTCATCCGCGCGCCGCCGGCAGCGGCAGGGCGTGGCCGGCCTTGACCACACGCAGCACGAAGCTGGAATTCACATCGGCCACGATGCCGGCGTGCAGCAGGCGATCAAGCAGGAAGCGGGAAAAATGTTCCAGATCGGCCACCGCGATATGCAGCAGGTAATCCATGTCGCCGGTCAGCGCGTGGCAGGACACCACTTCGTCCCAGTCCTGCACCAGCTCGGAGAAACGCTCCACCTGGGCGCGGTCGCGGTGTTCCAGTTGCAGCCGCACGAAGGCCTGCAAACCCAGCCCGATGCGCTGCGGCTCAAGCCGTGCGCCGTAGCCGGCGATCACGCCGTCGCGTTCCAGCCGCTGCACCCGGCGCAGGCAGGCCGAGGGCGACAGGTTCACGCGTTCGGCCAGCTCGGCATTGGTGAGCCGGCCTTCAGTCTGGAGCAGGGCGAGGATGGCCAGGTCGGTGCGGTCGAATTCGGCGGTGGTCTGGTTCATTCTTCGGTGCCTCCCCTATTTTTCGCAAATTATTGCGAATGTCGGGCTATTTTACGCAACAAAGCAATCCTGTTGCGCGGCTTCAGCGGTACATTGACGTCAACACGAATACGGAGGGGTCCGCCGATGGTTGCGCAGCGTCTGGAACACAAGGTCACCGACAAGGGCTACGTGCCGGTTTACGCCACCGGCGTGGTGGAGCAGCCGTGGAGCGATTACAGCAGCACCGATCACGCGGTCTGGGCGCAGCTGTATGCGCGCCAGCGTGAAGTGCTGCCCGGTCGCGCCTGCGATGAATTCCTCGCCGCGATGGCGGCGATGCAGATGGATTCCGAGAAGATCCCGCGCTTCGACGAACTCAACGAACATCTGTGGCGCGCCACGCGCTGGCGTCTGGTGGCGGTGGAAGGGCTGCTGCCGGAGGAAACCTTCTTCGGCCATCTGGCGGCGCGCGAGTTTCCCGTCACCTGGTGGATCCGTTCGCCGGAACAGCTGGATTATCTGAGCGAGCCGGACCTGTTCCACGATCTGTTCGGCCATGTGCCGCTGCTGATGAATCCGGTGTTCGCCGAATACATGCGCGCCTACGGTCTGGGCGGGCTGAAGGCCGTGGGCCAGGGCGAGGCGGCGTTGCAGCATCTGGCGCGGCTGTACTGGTACACGGTGGAGTTCGGCCTGATCCGCAGTGCGCAGGGGCTGCGCATCTACGGCTCGGGCATCCTCAGCAGCGCCGGCGAGAGCCGTTTCTGCCTGGAATCGGACGTGCCCAACCGGATCGAATTCAATATGGAGCGGGTGATGCGCACGCGCTACCGGATCGACAGCTTCCAGCGCAGCTATTTCGTCATCGACAGTTTCGAGCAACTGTTCGAGGCCACGCGCCCGGATTTCACCCCGATCTACCAGCGCCTGCGCCAGTGCGAGGATCTGCCGGCCGGCGCGACCGTGCCCGGCGATGTGGTGATCCAGCACGGCAGCGGTGAAGGCTGGGATGCGGGCGGTGATGTCTGAGCAATGACGTCTGAGCGGGGCGCGGGCCGTGGTGGCTTGCAGCTCGCGCGGCGGGTATCGTTCCAACGGCGCACTGTCGCGCTGATATTGCGGAGATGAAGATGGCGGGTTGGTATGAGCTGAGCAAAGCCAAGGACGGGCAGTTCCGTTTTGTTCTGAAGGCCGGCAATGCCGAAATCATTCTCACCAGCGAGCTGTACCAGGCCCGGGCATCGGCCGAGAACGGCATCGCTTCGGTGCAGACCAACAGCCCGGACGAGGCGCGCTACGAGTTGAAGGAAGCCTCCAACGGCAAGTTCTACTTCAACCTCAAGGCGGCCAATCATCAGGTGATCGGCACCAGCCAGATGTACGCCTCGGCTGCGTCGCGCGCCACCGGTATCGCCTCGGTCCGCAACAACGGTCCGACCACCACGGTGAAGGATCTCACCGCCGGTTGATCGCCGCAGCGCGCGGCAAGGAAACGACAACCCTTCCCTGCGTGGAAGCCGGTTGCAAACGAAAAACGGGGCGCCATCACGGCGCCCCGAGGTTTTGCCGCCCGGGCGTTGGCCATAGGCGGTTCACGCAGTGAGGGCGCCGATGCACGGCATGTTGAATGGAATGGTGGCGCTGGCGCTGGCCGTGTTGCCGCTGCGGGCCATCGCCGCGCCGCTCGCATGGGAGCTGGATCAGCACACCGTGCTGACGCCCAAACTCAACCTGGCGCTGGACCGGGCATGGTTTTCCGGCGAACCGCGCCTGCATGACGGACACGGGGTGCGCCGTGCCGAGATCGGTCTGGCGCTGGAACATCGCGATGTTTTCGAACTGACTGCGGTCTACGACGTGGACGCCGGCAACTGGGCCGATGTGTTCCTGCAACTGGACAGCCGCGCCCGGAAGGCCGGCGCCGGTCGCCTGCGTCTGGGCCAGATCAAGGTGCCGTTCGGGCTGGAAGGGTTGGGTTCGTCCAGCGCCACATCGTTTCTGGAAACGGCGCTGGCCACGCAACTGGTGTTTCCCGGCCGGCGCGTCGGGCTGGAATGGAGCAATAGCTGGCAGGCGACCACGCTGCGCGCGGCCTATTTTTCCGGCAACGATCTGGATGGCGGCAACCCCGGCTCGATGGCGGCCGCGCGCGCGGTCTGGGCGCCGCGTTCCGAACCGGCCGATGTGCTGCATCTGGGCCTCTCGGCCGCGCAGGAATCGCCGCACGATACGGCCACGGTGCGGCTGCGGGCGCGGCCCGAATCCAATCTGGCCGAACATTTCCTGATCGATAGCGGCGCGTTGGCGCAGGTCGACCGGATCCGACGCGGCGCCATCGACGGGTTGTGGATCAAGGGCGGGTTCTCGTTGCAGGGCGAACTGTTGCAGGCGCGTCTGGCACGCGATGCCGGCCAGCCGGATGTCCGTGTGCGCGGTCATTACCTCACCGCCAGCTGGATGCCGGGCGGGGCCTCGCGCAGCTATGCCGATGGCAGTGTCGGCAACGTCAAGCCCGGCAGCGGCGCGGCCAGCGCCTTCGAATTCCTGCTGCGCTACAGCGATGCGCAGCTGGAAACCGGCGCCGCACCCGAACACCGCGCCCACAGCTGGACCCTGGGCAGCAACTGGTATCTGGGCCAGTACCTGAAATTCCAGCTCAATCTGGTGCAGGTGCGCAGCGCGCAGCCGGCGCTGCTGGACGATCACCGCAGCCTCCAGGCGCGGATGCAGCTTGCGTTCTGAGCTGCGTCACCCCATCTGCGCACGTCATCCGAACGCGGCGCTAACCGATTTCTAATGCGTGCTGCGCTTGTATGGCGTCCCGTCATCGCAGCCGTTGCCACACAGGAGTTCAAGGATATGGATATCGCGATCATCGGCGCCGGCTTCAGTGGCGTGGCGCTGGCACGCGGGCTGGTGCAGCGTGCCGCGCCCGGCAGCCGCATCGTGCTGCTCGGCCATGCCGAGAGCCATGGCCGCGGCGTGGCCTACGGCACACCGTACAAGGAGCACTGCCTGAACGTGCGCGCCTGCGATCTGGGTATCGACCCGGCCGCACCGGCGGCGTTCGCCGACTGGCTGGAACTGGAAAGCCCCACGCGCGAAGGTTTCCTGCCGCGCATGCTGTATGGCGATTACCTGACCGAACAGCTCGATGCCGCCATCACCTGGGGCGAGAGCCGCAACGTGCAGCTGCAATGCCTGCATGCCGACGTGGTGTCGCTGGAACGGGTGACGGATGGCTTCCGCATCTACCTGGCCGATGGTGGCAGTTTCATCGCTGCGCGCGTGGTGCTGGCGCCCGGCGCATTGCCGCCGCAGCCGATGTCCGGGCTGGACGCCGATCTGGTCGCCAGCCCGAACTACATCGCCACCCCGTTCAGCGGTGGCGCGCTGGAACGCATCCGGCCGCAGGCCCGCGTGCTGGTGGTCGGCACCGGCCTGACTTTTGCCGATGTGGCGATCAGCCTGCGGCGGCGTGGTCATCGTGGCCGTATCGACGCGCTGTCGCGCCATGGCCTGGCACCGCTGCCGCACGCGCTGCACCCCAGTGCCCCGGTAACGCTGCCGCCGAAGCTGCAACGCGCCTGGCAGGAAGGCGATCTGCACCGGGTCTTGCGCGGGCTGCGCGAGGTCGCGCGCGTGGTCGACGACTGGCGCCGCCTGATCGATGCGCTGCGGCCGGATATCCAGGGCTTCTGGCAGCGCCTGGACACGACGCAGCGGCGCCGCTTCCTGCGCCATTTGCGCAGCTACTGGGATGTGCACCGCCACCGCATCGCGCCGCAACTGCATGAAGAACTCCAGGCGATGCGCGACAGCGGCCAATTGCAGATCCATGCCGGCCGCCTGCTGCATGCCGGGCTGGATCGCGGCAAGGTGGTCAGCGTGCTGCGCGATCGCGGCGCCAGCACCACGCGCGCGGTCACGCACGATGTGCTGCTGCGCGCCACCGGGCTGGAGGTGGATGTGAACCGCACCCGGCACGCCTTGCTGGTGCACCTGCGCGAAGCCGGTCTGGTGCGGCCCGATGCACTGGGCCTGGGGCTGGAAACCGATGCCGATGGCACCGTGCTGGACCGTCAGGGTCGGGTGGTGCCGGGCCTGCACCTGCTCGGCCCGCTGCAGTGCGGACAGCTGTGGGAAATCATCGCGATCCCGGAACTGCGCCGTGCTGCGGTCGCGCTGGCGGCACATCTGACCGGCGAGCCGACGCCTGTGGCTGGCGAGGATGATGCAGTGGCTCTCACGCGGCCGCGTCTCAGCGCGTGAGACACGAGCGGTGCAGGCTGCACTCCGGACCTGATCCCGGAGAAAGACATGCGCTGTTCCGAGCTTGCTTCGCGCCGCCTGCCACCGCAGGTCGGCCTGTTCGATGCGCTGCTGCTGCACTGGCTGGTGGTGGGCGCGCTGGTGTTGATGCTGGCACCGGCCTGGCAACACGCCTGGCTGGGCTGGCTGCCGTACTGGCTGGTGCTGGTGCCCGCCGCGCTGCTGGGTTGGCGCTGGATGGCTGCAAAACGCCGTGCCGGGCAGCTGGTTCCGGCATTGCCCGAGACTGAACCCCGCCGCGTGCGTTTCGCCCTGCGGCGTGGTCTGGCGGCGCAGCCGTGTACACTGCGCGCCACCCTTGAAATCCCGTCACGCCATGCCTTTCATCCCGCGTCCCATCGCCCTCGTTCTCGCCCTGGCCCTGGGCGCCCCGGCCTTCGTCGCCGGCGCCAACAGCGGCAGGATTGATGCGCAGCAGCGCCAGGATTTCCTTGCCGAAGTCGAGCACAAGCACGGCATCGCGCCGGAAGTGGTCGCGCCGCTGCTGGACGCGGCCAAATACCAGCAGAGCATCATCGATGCGATCACGCGCCCGGCCGAAGCCAAGCCGTGGAAGGACTACCGTCCGATCTTCCTCACTGCGGACCGCATCAACAAGGGCCGTGCCTTCCTTGAAACCCACCGCGACGCGCTGACCGCGGTGGAGGCGCGCACCGGCGTGCCGGCCGCGATCATCGTCGCGATCCTGGGCGTGGAAACCAGCTACGGCGCCAATACCGGGCGCTACAAGGTGCTGGATGCGCTGTACACGCTGGGCTTCTTCCACGAGCCACGCGCCACCTTCTTCCGCAGCGAGCTGGTGCACGCCTTCGCGCTGGCGCAGGAAGAGGAACTGGATCTGGCCACGATCACCGGCAGCTACGCCGGCGCGATGGGCTGGGGCCAGTTCATCCCGTCCAGCTACCGCGCCTACTCGGTCGATGGTGATGGCGATGGCCGCCGCGACCTGTGGAATTCGTTGCCCGACGTGTTCGCCTCGGTCGCCAATTATTTCGCCGAACACAAATGGCAGCCGGGCGAGCCGGTCGCGTTGCCGGCGATCCGGGCCGAGGGTGCGGAGGACTTCAAGCCCGGCTCGATGGAAGCCACCTTCACGCTGCTCGAACTGGCTGAAAAAGGCTATCGCCCATCCGAGGCCATCGGCCACGCCGCACCGGCCACGCTGCTGACGCTGGAAGGCGCCAACGGCACCGAACACTGGATCACGTTCAACAACTTCTACGTGATCTCGCGCTACAACCGCTCGCCGCTGTACTCGATGGCCGTGTTCCAGCTGGCCCAGGCCATCGCCGGCACCGACAGCGCCACGCTGGAGCCGTGAGCCGGCCTGCCCGACCCCACGGCCCGGACTGCCACGGGCGCCGTGCCGTATCCGCAGCACGCATCCGGCAGGGTCTGCGCCTGGTGCCGGTGTTGCTGCTGATCGCGCTGCTGGCCGCCTGCGCTGGCAAGGCGGTCAAGCCGGACAGCGATGCACGCGGAGCATCCGGCGCTTCCGGTAGCACGTCGCCGTACCCGTCGCGTGTCACCGAATCGCGCCCGGACCAGCCCGGCGAATACACCGCCGGCGGTCTCTACAAGCCCGGTGTGGCCGATGGCGGCCCGGCGATTCCGCCCGATGTCAGCCATCTGGTGGAACCGGTGCCGACCGATGAACCGCGTGCGCGCTACGGCAACCGCTCGCCGTACACGGTGCTGGGCAAGAGCTACCACGTGATGGACGACGCCGAGGGCTATGTCGAACGCGGCATCGCCTCGTGGTACGGCAGCAAGTTCCACGGCCGCGCCACATCCAGCCTCGAACCCTACGACATGTACCAGTTCAGCGCCGCGCACAAATCGCTGCCGCTGCCCACCCATGCGCGGGTCACCAATCTGGAAAACGGCCGCAGCGTGGTGGTGCGGGTCAACGATCGCGGGCCGTTCCACGAAGGCCGAGTCATCGATCTGTCCTACGCTGCGGCGGTCAAACTCGGAGTGCATGTCAACGGCACCGCACCGGTGGAAGTGCGCGCGCTCAAACCCGGCGTCACGCCGCCGCCACCGCCTGCGGCCATGCCGCCGGAACAGGCCTGGGCCGCAGCCCGCGCCGGCGCGGTGCCGGCCACGACCACCAGCACCCGCGCTTCCGCCAGCAGCACCCGGGCGCGTGAAGACAGCAGCGGACCGGTCTGGTTGCAGGTCGCCAGCTTTGGTGAAAAGGACAATGCGCGGCGATTGCTGGAGCGGCTGCGCGCCGAGAAGATTTCCGACGCCGACATCGCGCGCGCCCGGGTCGGCGGACGTACCGTCTACCGGGTGCGGGTCGGGCCGTTCGCCTCGCCGCAGCGCAGCCAGGCCATCTCCGACCGCCTGCATGGCCTGGGGCTGGGTGTGCCGACGCTGATCCGCGAGTGAACCGCCGGCGCTGACAACATGCGCGCGCACCGCGCCGCATCGATAATTCGAACCTTTCCGGCCCGCGCGCGTCCATATACCGCGATGGAACTGGCCCGAACACGACAATGGAGTGTGTTTCCGCGATGAAATTTTCCCTGACGCTTGCCACCGGCCTGCTTGGCGCGCTGCTGGTGCTGCCCGCTGCCGCCCAGGACCGCCCGGTGCCGCAGCCGCTGCCACGCCCGACCCCCAACGCCACCCCGGTGGTGGCGCCGCAGCCACCTTCGGTGACCGGCACCGCGTGGATCCTGATCGACGATGCCACCGGCCAGGTGCTGGCCGGGCACAACGAGGAAGAGCGCGTCGAACCGGCCAGCATCACCAAGATCATGACCTCCTACGTGGTCTCGGCCGAGCTGGCCGCCGGCAACATCTCGGTCGATGACGAGGTGCCGATCAGCGAAAACGCCTGGCGCGGCGGCGGTGGCGGCACCGACGGCTCGACCAGCTTTCTGCCGGTCAATTCCAAGGTGAAGCTGGGCGATCTGCTGCACGGCATGATCATCCAGTCCGGCAACGATGCCTCGATCGCGCTGGCCGAATACGTGGCCGGCAGCGAGGCCGCGTTCGCCGATCTGATGAACGCCTACGCGAAAAAGCTCGGCCTCAACGACACCCACTACGTCAATTCGCACGGCCTCTCGGCGCCGGACCACTACACCACCGCGCACGACATCGCGCGCCTCTCGCACCATCTGATCAACGACTACCCCGAAGACTACGCCCACTACGCGGTCAAGGAATTCACCTTCAACGGCATCCGCCAGTTCAACCGCAACTCGCTGCTGTGGAAGGACAGCGCCGTGGATGGCATCAAGACCGGCCACCACTCCGGAGCCGGCTTCTGCCTGGCGGCCTCGGCCAAGCGCGGCGAACAGCGCCTGATCAGCGTGGTGATGGGTTCGCCGAGCGAGAAACAGCGCGCCGAGGACAGCTATGCCCTGCTGAACTGGGGCTTCCGTTTCTTTGAAACCCACAAGCTCTACGACGCCGCCCAGCCGGTCAGCGAGCCGAAGCTGTGGAAGGGTGACACCGCAACCCTGGCGTTGGGCCTGGAACAGCCGCTGCTGCTGACCGTGCCGCGCGGCCGCTATGAGGCGGTCAAGGCGGAAATGGACCTGCCACGCCAGCTGGTGGCGCCGTTCACCAAGGGCCAGCAGGTTGGCGTGCTGCGCCTGTCACTGGACGACAAGCCACTGGTCGAACGCCCGCTGGTGGCGCTGGCCGACGCACCGGAAGCCGGCTTCTTCAAACGCATCAGCGACGGATTCTGGCTCTGGTGGGAATCGGACTGATACCCGGCCCGCCTCAACCGGATCCCGCCACCACGCAGCCCGGGCACGTAGCCCGGTAAGCAAAGCGCACCCGGGACCAGAAGCCCGAGAGAACACTCAACCGGCCATTTCACCTTGGCCGGCCTACCCAGCTGAAACCGGCCCACCCAACAGCAGCTCCAACCGCAGACAGCTATCAGCCGCCACATCCCCACCTGACATCTGCGGCAACACACCCAGACACGGCGCCGGCAGATGGCCGGCCAACACCGCCAGATTGCCTTCCGGATGTGCCGGCTCCGGCAACAACCGATTGCCGATCCAGCCGGCCAGGGTGCAGCCATCGGCCACGATCGCCCGCGCGCTCAGACGGGCATGGCTGATCCCGCCCAGGCGCAGACCGCAGACCAGGATCACCGGAATACCCAGCGCCCGCACCAGCGCGGACTGGTCCAGCATCGCCGCCCACGGCGACAGCCAGCCGCCCGCACCTTCGATCACCACCACATCGGCGCGCGCGGCCAGTTGTTCGTAGGCGGCCAGCAGCGCCTCCAGCCGGATCGGTTCGGCGGCCAGGCTGGCGGCCAGCTGCGGCGTGGTCGCTTCCGGCAGGCAGGCCGGATTGACCAGCGCATAGTCCGGATGGCCGGCGCTGGCCTGCTGCAGGGCCAGTGCATCGTCGTTGCGCCAGCCCTGCGCATCCTGCTCCGCGCCGGCGGCGACCGGCTTCATTCCGACCGCATCCAGCCCGCGTGCCCGCAAGGCGTGGATCAGCGTCAGGCTGGCCACGGTCTTGCCGATGCCGGTATCGGTGCCGGTGATGAAGAAGGCGCGGGTCATGGTCGCAGCATGCCGCAGCGCGGCGTGCGGGGAAACAACCGCGTTCCGGCCACGGCTCGGGCTGCCGCGCGCGCGGCGCTACACTTGCCAGTTCCCGTTGCTGATCCGGTGCCCCGATGTTTGCCGCCACCACCCTTTCCGGAACCAAGCCCGAGCAGTACCGCCAGCTGGCCGATCAGGCCCGCGCCCTGCTGCATGGCGAGCGTGACCGCATCGCCAACGCCGCCAATCTTTCCGCGCTGGTCTACCACGCGCTGCCGGCGCTGAACTGGGTCGGGTTCTATTTTTACGATGGCAAGGAACTGGTCGTCGGCCCGTTCCAGGGCCAGCCGGCCTGCGTGCGCATCGCACTCGGGCGTGGGGTCTGCGGCACCGCGGCGCAGAGCGGAAAAATCCAGCGGGTGGACGATGTGAATGCCTTTGCCGATCACATCGCCTGCGATGCGGCGTCGCGTTCGGAGCTGGTGGTGCCGCTGTTCCTGGGCGACCAGCTGCTGGGTGTGTTCGATCTGGACAGCCCCGAACCGGCACGTTTCGATGCGGACGACGAGGCCGGCCTGGCCGCGCTCGCCGCGCTGTATCTGGAGTCGATTGGATGAGTACACCATTGAAAGTCGGTCCCAAGGCCGTCGCCTGGCTGCGCCAGGTGGGCGTGCGCACGCATGAGGACCTGGTCGAAGTGGGCGCCGTGGCGGCCTATGTGAAATGCAAACGCGCCGGCTTCCGGCCCAGCCTGAACATGCTGTACGCGCTGGAAGGCGCGCTGCTGGGCTGCCACTGGCAGAAGGTGCCGGAGGAGCGTCGCGCCGAGCTTCAGGCCCTGGCCGAAGCGCAGATCGCCAACATTCCGCCGCCGCGCGGCCGGGTGGCGGCGCTGACGGTGTCGGAAGTGCGCGATGTCGTCGTCGATGGCGAGGATGTGCCTGCGGAAGCGATGGATTTCACCGAAGGCGATGACGACAGCCGGGAGCGCGAGGACTGAACCTGGCCCGCGCCTGAAACGATGCGGCGGGTGCGGATCAGTTGCCGCGCACCGCCGCGAAATCACGCGCGTTCTCGCTCCAGCGCGGCACTGCGGCGATGGCCGGAAGCACGTCTTCCGGGGTCTGTGCCAGCGACCAGATGTCGCGGTGTTCGGGGTTCATGAAATGCTCGTCGATGACCTGTTCCTGCATGAAGCGCAGCAGCGGCGGCCAGTAGTCGCGCGTGTTCATCAAGATGATCGGGTTCAGGTACAGGCCCAGGCGCTTGAGCGTGATCGCCTCGAACAGTTCCTCCAGTGTGCCGCAGCCGCCCGGCAACGCGACCACCGCGTCCGAACCGGTCAGCAGCCGGTGCTTGCGTTCGCGCATGTCCTCGACCAGTTCCAGCCGGGTCAGGCCGGGATGGCCCCATTCCAGATCGGCCATGAAGCGCGGCAGGATGCCGATCACCTGGCCGCCGGCCGCCAGCGCGCCATTGGCGACCGCGCCCATCGAGCCGCGCGAGCCGCCGCCGTAAACCAGTTCGCAGCCGGCGTGCGCCAGCAGCATGCCGAGGCGGTACGCCTGGGCGGTGTATTCGGGATTGGCATGGTCGCTGGAAGCGGCGTAAACGCAGACGCGCATGGCGGTGATCCTCTGGAAAAGACCGCGATTGTGCCACCGTGCGCGGCGGCCGCGTGGCCGGCAAAGCATGGGCGGCATCACGGAAACCCGGCCGCTTTGCGCCGCATGGTTGCGCCGGCAACGGGGCAAACCTACATTGGGCGGTCAGGCGGCAAACAGGGTGGAAGGCAATGAAGGTGCTGGTGACCGGAGGCGGTGGCTTCCTCGGCAAGGCGGTCTGCGCTGGGCTGGTGGCGCGCGGCCACGAGGTGCTGTCGTATTCACGCAGCCGTCATGCCGGGCTGGATGCGCTGGGTGTGCGCCAGATCCAGGGCGATCTGGCCAGTTTCGAGGATGTCAGCCGCGCCTTCCACGAAGTCGACGCGGTGTTCCACGTCGCCGCCAAGGCTGGCGCCTGGGGCAGCTTCCACGACTACTTCGATGCCAATGTGCGTGGCACCTGGAATGTCATCGCGGCCTGCCGCATGAACCGCGTGCGCACCCTGGTCTACACCTCCACCCCGAGCGTCGCGCATCGCGGCCGGCGCGCGGTGCTGGGCGGCAATGAACAGGACGCGCCGCCGGCCGAGCACTTCAAGGCCTGGTATCCGGCCACCAAGCGCGTCGCCGAAGAGCATGTGCTGGCCGCCAACGGCAATGCGCTTTCCACCGTCGCGCTGCGCCCACGCCTGATCTGGGGGCCGGGCGACAACCACCTGCTGCCGCGTCTGGTCGAACGCGCGCGCGCCGGCAAGCTGAAGTTCGTCGGCGACGGCATGAACCAGATCGACACCACCTATATCGACAACGCCGCGCAGGCGCATCTGGATGCCTTCGACGCACTGCACGAAAAGCCCGACGCGGCCTGCGCCGGCAAGGCCTATTTCATTTCCAATGGCGAACCGCGTCCGATCGCCGACATCGTCAACAGCCTGCTGCGCGCCACCGGCACGCCGGGTGTCACGCAACTGCTGCCGTTCCGCGTGGCCTATGCCGCCGGCGCCGCGATGGAGCTGGCGTATTCACTGCTGCCGCTCAAGGGCGAGCCGCTGATGACGCGCTTCCTCGCCGAGCAGCTGTCCACCCCGCATTACTACGACATCTCCGCTGCACGGCAAGATTTCGGCTACCAGCCACGCGTCAGCCTGATCGAAGGCCTGCGCCAACTCGGCATCTGGTGGCGCGAGCAGAAACCTGCGGGATGAGATGGCCGGGGTCACGATATCGACGTCGCGAATAGCTACACTGCACGTTTCCCCGCTGTGGCGGATGCCGCGATGAATGCCGAACCGGTTGCCCTTCCATCCCTTGTGAAATCCACGCTCGGACGCCTGCTCGGCGGCGTGCTGGATCGCATCGTACGGCTGGATCCGGGCTTCGCTGAACAGCTCGCGCCGCTGCAGGGACGTCGGCTGGAGTTCCATTTGACCGCACCGCCGCTGGCGTTCGCCGCCACCTGGCAGGACGGCCGCTTCCAGATCGGCCCGGTGCCGCAGAGTGGCGAAGGCGACCTCAGCCTCAGCGCCTCGCTCGGCGCCCTGCTGTCGCAACTGCTGCCCGGGCGGGAAACCACCGCCACGGTCGGACGCATGCGCATCAGCGGCGATGCCGAACTGGCGCGGCGCCTGCAACAACTGGTGCAGCGCTACGATCCGGATGTCGAAGGCCTGTTCGTTTCCACCTTCGGCGAAGTGCTCGGCGTGCAACTGGCGCAGGGCCTGAAGCAGGCGCTCGGCGGGCTGCGCAATGCCGGCAAGGCCGCCGCCCGCGATGGCGCCCAGTTCCTCACCGAAGAAAGCCGCGACCTGGTCGCCCGCGCCGAACTGGAAGCCTTTTGCGACGACGTCGACGATCTGCGCGACGCGGTCGAGCGGCTGGAACGGAAGCTCCAGCGCCGCAGCGGCAGCGTCTGAGCCCACACATTCTGCGGAGTGGTTGAACGAACAAGCCCGGCAACGCGGGTTGCCGGGCTTGGGTTGCGTGACGGGTCTCTGCGCCGCTGATCGGCGCAGGACGCGGGCTTACTGCTCGTGCCGGTCGGCGGAATTGTGGGCCTGGCTCAGACGGGATTTGGCGGCCGCCTTGGCTGATTCGAAATTGGCATCGGCAGCCTCTTCACAGGCGCTGCGCGCGTTGGCTTCCAACACCCGGCACTTCTCGGTTTCCACGCGGTGCTTGGCTTCGGCCTCGGCCACGGCTACATCGTGTCGGGCTTGGGCGGACTCGCGCACGGCTTCGGCTTGCACCGGGCGCAGCTCATCGCGTGCCTCATGCTCGGCCTGCTGCACGTCGCGGCGCGCCTCGGCCTCGGCGCGGCTGGCCTCCTGACGGGCTTCAGCCACGTCGCGCTGGGCTTCCTGGCGGGCTTCGGCAACGCGTTCCCGGTTCTCCTGTGGCGTGTCCGGCTGGTTGCAGGCAGCCAGCATCAACGCACTGGCGATGGCGGTGGTGATCAGGGCAACTCGCATGGCGTTCTCCTTGGGTTGAACACAACGGCGACTTCGCGCCGGCAACCGTAGCCAGCAAGCGGCGTGCCATCGGGACAGACGCCGAAGATCATTTGAAAAACAATCGGTTAGGTCTGGCCTGGCGTTGTTCTGGCGTGCGCGGTCGTGCAGATTGCGGCGCAGCCACCAGTCAGCGTGCAATCTGCACGCCGGCCGATCTGCGTCGTCGCCCTCCTGTCTGGGAGGGCACCGCGCAGCGGAGATCAGGCCGGCAGCCGCAACACGAAACGCGCGCCCTGACCGGGCGTCGAGGTGAGCCGGATGCGGCCGCCATGCCGGTGCAGGATTTCCCGGCACAAGGCCAGCCCCAGCCCGGAACTGCCGACCCGGCCACTGCCTTGCGTGAACGGCTCGAACACGCGGCCCTGTTCGGCCGGGGCGATGCCTTCGCCGCTGTCGGCCACCCACAGCGTCAGCATGCCGCCGTGGCGCGCGCCCAGTTCCACCCGGCCGCCGCGCGGGGTGTGGCGCAATGCATTGCTGAGCAGGTTGTCCAGCACTTGGTCGATCGCGGCGGCATCCAGCGGCACCGGCGGCAGCGGCGGTTCCAGTCGAAGCTCCAGTTCGATGCCGGCAGCGGCGGCGCGCGGTGCGAAGCGTTGTTGCGCGCGCGCCATCAGCTCGTCCGGGGCCACCGGTTCGCGCACCAGCGGGAAGCTGTCGGCATACAGCCGCGAGAGGTCCAGCAGCGAATTGATCAGTGCCACGGTGCGGTCCATCTCCTCGCACAGCGTCTGCATCAGCGCCTGTTCGCGCGAATCGGGCGGGAACAGTGCGCGCTCGCGCAGCAGCGCCAATGCCATGTGCATGCCGGTCACCGGGGTGCGCAGCTCGTGCGAGGCGCGCAGCACGAATTCGGTCCGCATCCGTTCGAAGCGGCGCTGCTCGGTGACATCGCGCAGCACCAGCACCAGCCCGCGCCGCGCCGCCGCCGAGAACGGCAGCAGCGAGTAGGACAGGGTGCGCTGTTCCGGTTCGGATTTGACCAGCAGATCGCTGTGGCCGCTGACGGTTTCGCCCGGTGTCTGCGACAGCCGTTCGACATCGCCGGCCAGCGCCGGAATATCGGTGATGTCCTGCACCGTGCGCCCGAGTGCATGGTCGGCATCCAGCCCCAGTTGCAGCGCCGCGACATGGTTGATGCGCTCGATCACGCCGTTCTCGTCGAAGATCACCAGGCCGTCGTCGATCTGTTCGATCACCTGTTCCAGCCGGCTGCGCTCGGCCAGGATGCGGTCCAGATTCAGCGCGTGGAAGCGTTGCAGCGCGGCGACCATTTCATCGAACCGCTCGGCCAGCTGATCGCCTTCGATCAGTCCGGTGCGGCCCAGGCGCACGCTGAAATCGCCGCTGGCCACGCGCGACGCGGCTTCGGCCATGCCTTCCAGCGGCGCGGCCAGACGCCGGGCCAGATGCAGCGAAACGAAGATGCCGCCGACCAGCGTGAACGCGGCCAGCAGCGCCAGCGCAATCTCCAGCCGGCGCGCCTGAAGATGGATGCTGTTGCCGCGATCGATCATGCGCTGGTGCAGCGTCTGGTAATCGTCGTAGGCGGCCATGCGCAATGCATCGAAGCTGCGTGTCACGCGTGCTTCGACGCTGGCATCCTGCAGGCCCAGCAAGAACAGTTGCGAAGCCTCGTCCACGGCGTTTTCGATCTCGTCCAGCGAGAGCCGAATCAGGGTGATCGACGCCAGCGGCTCGTGGCCGGATTCCAGCATGACGATGCCGGCCAGCAGTTCGTCCATGCTGGCGCGGAAGGCCGGCATCAGCTCGCTGGGATCCTGGTCATTGCGGATCAGCCGGTGGGTGATGGTGATCTGGTGCGCGGCGGCGGCACGGCGCAGATCGGAGATGCGTTGCAGGGTGGGGAAGTCGCGCTCGGCCATGGTCTGCGCCGTGGTTTCCAGTGCCCGCACCGTCAGCAGGCCCAGCCCCAGGCCCAGCACCGAAAGCGCCAGCACCGCGCCGTAGCCCAGCACCAGCCAGGTGCGCAGCCGCAGCGGGTGGGTCGGGATCGCGGGCTCAGAGACCATATTGCTTGCGCTTGCGGTACAGCGTGGAGGCATCGATGCCGAGCGTGGCGGCGGCCGTGTCCAGGGTCGGGCTGTTGGCGATCACGGCCACGATATGCGCTCGCTCCAGCTCCGCCAGCGACACCGCCGCACCGACCCGGGCTGCGCCGATGGCGGCCGATTCGGGCGCGACGAAGGACAGGCAGTCCACCCCGATGTCCGGGGTCGGGCACAGGATCACCGCGCGTTCGATCACATTGCGCAGTTCGCGCACATTGCCGGGCCATTCGTAGCTGCGGATTGCGTGTTCGGCCTCGCTGTCGAAGCCGCGCGCCGGGCGGCCGTAGGCATGCGCGAACTCCTGCAGGCAGCGCTGCGCGATCGGCAGGATGTCCTGCGGTCTTTCATGCAGCGCCGGCAGCCGCAGCGCGATCACGTTGAGCCGGTACAGCAGGTCCTGGCGGAACGTGCCTTCGGCCACCATCGCGTCCAGATCGCGGTTGGTCGCGGCCACGATCCGCACATCGGCGCGGCGCGTGGCGGCATCGCCGACCCGTTCGTATTCCTTGTCCTGCAGGAAGCGCAGCAATTTGGGTTGCAACGCGAGCGGGAAATCCCCGATCTCGTCCATGAACAGGGTGCCGCCATCGGCCTGCGCCACCCGGCCCTGGGTGCTCTCGCTGGCGCCGGTGAAGGCGCCGCGGGTGTGGCCGAACAGCTCGCTTTCCAGCAACTCGGCAGACAGCGATGGACAGTTGATCGTCACGAACGGGCCGCCGGCGCGGTGGCTCCAGGCGTGGATCGCGCGCGCCAGCACGCCCTTGCCGGTGCCGCTGTCGCCCAGGATCAGCACCGAGGCATCGGTATCGGCCACACGGCGGGCTTCGTCCAGCACCTGCGCCATCGCCGGCGCGCTGGAGGAAAGATCGGTCGGCGAGCCGCGTGGCTGATCGCGCTCCAGCGCCTCGATGCGCGCTTCCAGCCGCCGCGCTTCAATCTGCTTGGCGGCGGCGAAGCGCAACTGGTCCGGGGTGCAGGGCTTGACCAGATAGTCCACCGCGCCGGCGCGCATCGCATTGACCGCCAGATCGACCGAGGCATGTGCGGTGGCCACCACCACCCGCATCCAAGGCGCTGCCGATCTCAGCCCCGGCAGCAGGTCCAGGCCGGATTCGCTGCCCAGCCCGATGTCCAGGAAACACACATCGAACACATCATGTTGCAGAGCCTGCATCGCCGCTTCGCCGTTCTGCGCGGTGCTGACGCGGTGACCGGCATCCTCCAGACAGAAACGGAAGGTGCGCAGGATCGCGGTTTCGTCATCGATCAGCAGAATGCGGGCCGGCGTAGTGCCGGGCGCGGGCGTGTCCTGGGTCATCACGGGCCTCCTGGGCAGATGGACAAGGAATGCAAAATGCAAGGCCGAACCTGAATCAGGGATGCATCCTGCATCTTGCCAGCCGCCGATGTCGCGCCAAGTGATTGATATTCCTGTATCCGGCGGCGAATGAACAGCTGGCACGGGAGTTGTAATGCAAGCACCGGGCCGAGTGCCGAGCCCATCCATTCCAAAGGCACGCCATAAAAGGAGCAGTCCCATGCTGCATTACGCCCTGGTATTCCTCGTGGTCGCGATCATCGCGGCGGTGCTCGGCTTCGGCGGCATCGCGGGTGCGGCGGCCGGCATCGCGAAGATCCTGTTCTTCGTGTTTCTCGTGCTGTTCGTGATCTCGCTGTTCGTTGGCCGCCGGCCACGCGTCTGACCCGGATCTTTCCGGTTGATGCCCTGATCAACTCCGACAACAGAGGTGCCACATGAATATTTCCACCATCAAGAAGACCCTGGCCCTGAGCGCGCTGCTGCTGAGCCTGACGGCACTGGCGGCATGCAACACCATGCAGGGTGCCGGCAAGGACATCCAGAAGGCCGGCGAGACGATTGAGGAAAGCGCGAAGTAATCGTCGCCCCGCCACTGTTTGCCCGGCACAACGCAACAGGGCGCGGAATTGCTTCCGCGCCCTGTTGCGTTGCAGCCGTGTGTTTTCGGACCTGACCGGGTCAGGCACGTTTTATCAGGCCGATCAGGAACAGCAGGATCACCGCACCGATGAAGGCGTTGATGATCGCGGCCAGTATGCTGCCACCGATCGCGACCCCGACCAGGCCGAGCACGAAGTTGCCGATGAAGGCCCCGACAATGCCGACCACGATGTTGCCCAAGATGCCGAATCCACGGCCCTTCATCAGCAGGCCGGCGAGCCAGCCGGCAATGCCGCCGACCAGCAGCAGGATGACCAGACTTTCAAGTGTCATTGCAGATCCCCTCAGACATCGCCGCCCGCGTTGTCGGCGTCGGATGCATCATCCGCCGTCGGACCGGGCGGGGAGGCGGCGTCCCGACCAGCCGTTTCCGCTGCAATCATGGCCGCAGCGGTCGCAGCGCCCACGATACCGGCATCCGGCGTGGTGCGGGGACCGGCAGGCGCGGTTTCGTTGCCGGCAGTACTTGCGGCCGGCACCTGGTCCTGGCCTTGGGCGGCGGCCTTGCGCCGTTCCTCGGCTTCGCGCATATGGCGGATTTCCTCCGGCCCGATGATGCGCCCGACATCGCCCCGGTTGTTCTCGATGCGCTGCGCCGCCACCGCCAGCGTGCCCACGATCATGAATACCAGTGCCCCGAGCAGGCACAGCAAGGCCAGCCCCACCGACGTGGTCTTGAACACCACGACAAAACAGACCAGCGACCCTACGAACCACAACCAGCGCATGCCTGATCTCCGTGCGCATTCGACCGGCGGCTAGTGTATCCGCCAACCTGCCGCCGGCTGCAATGCCGCTGTCCGTCCGTCGCCGCGCTGCAACCGCCGATGCATCTACAGCAGCGGCGACACCAGCCGCGCCATCGCATCGCCCATCCGGCGCAGGCGCGGGGCGGGTGGATCGTCCACGAGGATCTCGACTGCGCGGGTGGTGTAGTCGTGCCAGGCCGCTTCCATGTCGGACGCCAGCCCGGCGTCATCGACCAGCACCGACAGTTCGAAATTGACCCGGAAGCTGCGGTAATCGAAATTCGCGCTGCCGATCAGCACATGGTGCTGGTCCACCAGCATCGCCTTGGCGTGCAGCATGTTGTGCTGGTATTCGAAGATGCGCACCCCGGCGACCAGCAGTTCGTCGTAATACGAGCGCGCCGCCGCGCTGACCAGGGCCGAATCCGAGCGTTTGGGCAGCATCACCCGCACATCCACGCCGCACAGCGCGGCGTTGGTCAGCGCCATGCGCGCGGCCTCGCTCGGCACGAAATACGGCGTCACCAGCCAGACCCGTTCGGTCGCATCGTGGATGGCTTCGACGCTGACGCGGTGGAAGGCTTCCCAATGGCTGTCCGGCCCGGACGGAATCACCAGCGCCGGTGCGCCGCCGCAGGCCGGGCGCGGCCACAACGCGGCATCGCGCAGCGCGGTGCCGGTGGCGTAGACCCAGTCTTCGACAAAGGCCAGTTGCAGCGCCTGCACCGCCGAGCCGGAAAAACGCAGATGCAGATCGCAATGCGCATCCTCGCGCCGGCGCCGGTCCTGCGTATCGGAAATATTGACCCCGCCGGTGAAGCCGGTTTCCCCGTCCACGATCAGGATCTTGCGGTGGCTGCGCTGGTTCAGCGTGGGCCGGCGCAGCGGGCGGAAGCGCATCGGATGGAACCAGGCCACCTCGCCGCCGGCGGCCAGCAGATCGGTGAAGAACCGCATCCGCAGCCGCGCGCAGCCGACGCTGTCCAGCAGCAGCCGCACCTTCACCCCTTCGCGCGCACGAGCCAGCAGCGCATCGCGGAACATCGTGCCGCTGTGGTCCGGATCGAAGATGTAGCTGGCCATGTGGATGTGGTGGCGTGCGCCGGCGATCGCTTCCAGCATCGCGTCGTAGGTGCCTTCGCCGTTGTGCAGCAGCACCGGATCGAGCATATGCACCGGCGGCAACCCGGTGGTGCGTTGCGCCAGGCTGGCGATCTGCTGGTGATAGGGATCGCCCTCGTCATCCGGTGCGCGTGCCACCAGCGCGGCGCGTGCGCGCAGACGCTTGAGCCGCTGCCGCTTGATCCGGCGCGGACCGAACAGGTGATAGATCAGGAAGCCCACCACCGGCAACGCCGCCAGCGCCAGCAACCAGCCCAGCGTGGCCTCCGGCTCGCGCTTCTCCCAGATGATCCACAGGCCGATCACGACGATGTAGATCGTCCAGCCCACCGCCAGCGGCACCCCGACGCCGGGAATCGCAGCCAACCACAGCCAGAACGGCTCAAGCATCGGGATCGACCAGGCTTGGACGGGGCCGCCATCATCAGCGGCCTTCGCGGTGTTCCGCAAGCATGGTTGCGCCCGCAATGGCCATCGCAGGACAGCTGCCGGCGCAGGTAGCCAGCGTCTTCGTCAGCCGTGGATGCGTCCGCGACGGGGGCGCCTGGCTATGGTGGTGGAAACCCGCCAGACACAAGGAATTCCGATTCGGTAGCGCGCTCGCGGCGAGGCCGGAATCCCTCGTGCGCCATCGGCTGTCCGTGCTGCCGCGCCGATGGGCCAGACCACTGCGGTTGAGATATCGCAGCGCGCCGGGTCCGATCTTCCGCATCCCGACGTTTCATGCCGCATCGGACGGCTGCGCGGCAGTCATCGACTTGCACGACGGGTCGTGCGCGCCGCAGACTGGCCTGCCCGATGATTGAGCACCCGCTTTCGCGCCGACCATGACCGTGACCTGCGCTCACCCCAGCCACGCTTCCGATCTCCGTATGCTGCCGCTGTCGTCCGCAACGGATGCGAGTGATGGCGATTCGTCGCCAGGAAAAGGCTTTCCTGCCACGCGCGGCGACAGATCGTGCGACAGGGCCGGTTGAGCCATGCTCAGTGTCCCGGTCAGCTGGCGCTCGCGCGATGGCAGCGGCACGCTTGATGGCGTGCTGGTGCTCGACGGCGCCAGCCTGCGCCTGCAATACCAGACCCTGGACTGGCATCAGGGCGCACAGCATCCCAACGCACGCGAACTGCGGTTGAGCCCGGAAGCCATCGTCCACGCCGAATTCCGCAAGGGCTTCCTGTGGATCGCGCCCAGCATCGAACTTCAGGCCTCGGATTTCGCCGCACTCGCCACGCTGGATGCCGACCAGTCCGGCCACCTCAGCCTGCGCATCCGCGGCAGCCACCGCCGCGCCGCAAAATCCCTCGTCGCCGAACTGCACTCGGCCCAAGCCGAAGTACGCTACCGCCGCTGGAGCCGCGATATGGACCGCATGGCATCCGCCGCCGGGACCAAAGAAGAAGGCGAACAGGGGCGATAACACGCTTGTTCTGACACCTCCACCCCGGCTTGCTGCGTGGGTGTACAGGACGAATTACGTGGTGTTACCAGGAAACCAGTCTGTGCCGTGAGGTGGCTCTGGTTTTCAGTTATTGATCATCTTTGACTTTGATTGAAATCGAAAAGTCCCGGTTGATTTTGGCCTGCGCCCGCTGGAATTCTGAGGAATCAATAACGCGTTTCGATAGCGGAGTTGAGCTGCATATGAAAATCCCTGTCTCCCGATCTCGACCATAAGGTTGAAATCGTGGGAAGCACTTTTTCATTATCTTGTCAATTGTATTCCAGGTATCATCGGTGAGCTCTACAGCGCAGTAACTGCACGGCGCTCCGAGCGGAGAAGTGAAGTAGGGAGGCTCCACCGAGATACGGTCTGTCATGCCCAAGCTCAGCGTAAACGGGTGGGGAATCTCTTCGTCGTCCAACACTACTGAGAAGGAACCGGAGACCGCTGTCCAATCTATGTCGAATGACCTCAGTGTGACCACTTCCGGGGTTGGAAATGAAAGGACGTTTTCTTCAACCCAACGTTCCACCTCTTCCCCGTGATTCATTCGACGCTTCTCCAACTGGTTGATGAAGCGGAATCGTTACACGTAAGCGGACGGGCTACAAGGCACGGGGAGACAAAGCCGGTGAAGGGCTATGTTCGAGGCTTCGCCCGATGCGTCGCCTTCGCCGTCCACGGGTCATCCGGCCAGGGGTGTTTGGGGTAGCGGCCTTTCATTTCCTTTTTGACTTCGGGGTAGGTGCGTTCCCAGAAGCCTTTGAGGTCTTGCGTGACTTGCAGCGGGCGGCCACCGGGGGAGAGCAGGTGCAGGGTGAGGGGAATGCGGCCGGCGGCGATGCGTGGGGTATCGGCGAGGCCGAAGAGTTCCTGGAGTTTCACCGCCAGCACCGGGGCGTCGCCGTGGCGGTAATGGATCGGGCGTTCCAGACCTGACGGTACGAGTATCCGGGTCGGGGCGAGGCTGTCGATTTTCTGGCGGGTGGGCCAGTCGGTATTGGATTTGAGCGCGTCGGCGAGTTCGGATTCGCTGAGGGCGTCGAGGCGGCGTTTGCCGCGCAGTGCGGGTTTCAGCCAGTCATCCAGATTTTCGATCAGGGTTTCGTCGGAAAGATCGGGCAGGGTCTGGGTTTCATCTTCCGGCAGCCAGTCGCGCAGGCAGCGGACGCGCTCGCGCCATTGTGTGAGGGCATCCGTCCACGGCAGGGCGTCGAGGCCGAGTTGGCGCACAGCATCGACGAGGGCGTCGGCAAACTGCGCAGGGTCGGGTTGGGCGATGGGGCGCACGTCGAGGGTGATGCGGTCGAAGCGGCGTTCGCGCTGGGCCGCGATGCGGTGTGCGTTGGTGTCCCAGAACACCCGGTCTTCGGTGACGAAGCGTTGCGGGAAGGCGTGTTCCAGCGCGGTTTCATCGACGGGCGCGGCGCGCTGGATGCGGGCGTCGCGTTCGGCGTCGCGCAGTTCGGCAATGACGATCCACGCTTCGCCATAGAGCGCGCTGTCCGGCGCGAGTGTGGCGCTGCGGCCGTTGGCGAGCTGGTAACGGTGCGGATCGGACGGGTGCTGGTGCGCGATGCGGTCGGAGAAGGCGTGAATCAGCAGTTCGCCGAGGTGGTGGGCGCTGGCGGTGTCGTCGTGGTGCCCGTTCTCGCGGGTAGGCGCAGGTCGGACCAAGCCGCGAAGCGGTGGATCCGACGCTCGGATGTCGGATCCGCGCCCAGGGCGCTTGATCCGACCTGCGTTGATGTTCGGCGAGTCCGGGGTGATGGTCGCAAGGCGGCGTTGCCATTGTTTCGCGGTCTGGTCGATGGCGGCCAGGGCGCCACGTGAGGCGTCCGGCGGGGTGCGGCCGTTGCGGAAGGCGGCCAGTGCCTGCCAGCGGGCGGCGATGTCGTCGCGGCGCGGGCCTTTGAGCGGGTCGCGGGCTTCGAGCAGGGCGGCAAGATCGCAGGCCAGTGTGCGGCGTTCTGGCGTGTCGGCGGCCAGCAGCATCGCGGCCAGGCGCGGATGGGTGCCGAGTCTGAGCAGGCGTTTTCCGAAGGGCGTGAGGCGGCCTGTTTCCAGCGCGCCGAGGCGGCTGAGCAGATCACGCCCGGCGGCGAGTGCGCCTTGTGGTGGGGAATCGAAAAAGCGCAGCTCGTCACTGCCCCAGGTGGCCAGTTCCAGCGCCAGGCCGGTGAGTTCGGTCAGCGCGATTTCCGGACGGCGCGAGGGTTCCAGACGCTGCGATTGTGGCCACAGCCGATAGCACCAGCCTTCGGCGACGCGGCCGGCGCGGCCGGCGCGCTGGTCGGCGGAGGATTGCGGAATCGTCACCACGTCCAGACGCGGGAAGCCGGAGTTCGGATCGAAACGTGGTTCGCGTGCCAGGCCCGAATCGATCACCACGCGCACGCCGGGCAGGGTGACCGAGGATTCGGCCACGTTGGTGGCCAGCACGATGCGGCGACGGCCATCGTGCGAGGGTTGCAGCACAGCGCTCTGCGCTTCGATGGACAGTTCGCCATGCAGCGCGAGCACCTCCGCATTCAGACCGGCCGATTCCAGCGCACGCGAGGCGTCGCCGATTTCGCGTTGGCCGGGCAGGAACACCAATATGTCGCCGGGATGCGCGGCGAAGGCGGCTTCCACCGTGCGCCGCACCTGTGCGGCCAGTGGTTCGTCGCGGCGCGCGGGCGGATGCGAGATCGTGACCGGGAAGCTGCGGCCTTCGGAAGTCAGGCGCGGGGCATCGAGAAAGCGCGCGAGTTTTTCGCCATCAAGCGTGGCACTCATCACCACGATGCGCAGGTCCTCGCGCACTTGCGCCTGCACGTCGAGCGCGAGCGCGAGGCCGAGATCGCCAGCGAGATGGCGTTCGTGGAATTCGTCGAACAGGATCGCGCCGATGCCGTCGAGCATCGGGTCGTCCTGGATCATGCGGGTGAGGATGCCTTCGGTGACGACTTCGATGCGGGTGGCAGCACTGGTGCGATTTTCAAAACGGATGCGATAGCCGACGCGCTGCCCCACATCTTCACCCAAGCTGCGCGCCATGAAGCCGGCGGCGGCGCGGGCCGCGACACGGCGAGGTTCCAGCATCACGATGCGTTGCCCGGCCAGCCATGGCGCGTCCAACAAAGCCAATGGCACGCGTGTGGTCTTGCCGGCGCCGGGCGCGGCTTCGAGCACCAGCCGCGAATGCGTGGCCAGCGATTCACGGATCGCGGGCAGCAGGGGATCGATCGGAAAGGCGGTGCTCATGCGGGCGCAAGGGTAGCCGATCAACGTGCCCGGGCCGGATGGTGGCCATGAAAAAGGAGGCCGGAGCCTCCTTTTTCCGACTGGCGCAGTGTAGTGCTCAGTCTGCCTGCAGACGGGCTTCGAGTTGGCGGATCATTGGCAGCAATGCGGTGCGGTCAAAGCGCGATGCGATCTTGGTCTTGGATGGCGCTGGCAGCGTTGCACCCTGCGCCACCAGCTGCGCGCTCAGGCCGAGGCGTGCCGGGGAATCCTGGGCGCTCTTGGCCGGCCCGCTGCCTTCCTGCACGAAGGTGCGGCTGGCACTGCGGAAGGCACGGGCTGGATAGGCGGGCTGGTGGTCCGGGTTGGTGCCGCCCATGTAGGCGGTCAGTTCGCCGGAGCCGTCATTGGTGCCCATTTTCATGACGTACAGCACGTAGTATTGGCGCCCGTACTGGTCGACACCATCCTTGACCACGGTGACATGCAGGCCGGTTGGCGCTTCGAAATAGCCGACGGCTTCGAAGTGCGTCAGTGCGTAGTCGCTGCAACCGCCGACCTGTGCATCGTCCGGGCGACAGCCCTCGTAGTACCAGATGCCATCGCTGCCACGGCTGTAGAGATCCAGCACCAGCACATCGGCCATGAAGGGGTAGTCGGCATTCGGGAAGCTCGAGATATCGGCGGTGATCTGCCATTCGCCGAGCATCTTTGTGGTGTCAACGCTGATGCTGTTCGGATCTTCGCCACTCCGCCAGAAATAGAACTCCTGGCGCTGGATCGGAATGCTGCGGCCAGTGGGCCAGGTCAGCGTGGCGCGGCGGTTGTCGTTCGGGTCGAAGACGATCTTCAGCTTGCCGTAGCCCGGTTCGAGCACCGGACGTCCCGGATAGGGTTTGCCGATGGGCTGGACGTGGTCGAAGCCGAGCAGGTCGGCTTCGAAATAGGCGTTGCCATCAAGCCGTCCGGTGGAGGTGTACCACTTGGCGAAGCCGTTCTGGTCGCCGCCATAGATGGTCACGGCCATCATGTCGTCCTGCACCTCGATGGCATAGCCGGTGCCGGATTCGGCCGGGTTCCACCAGATGCCGGATTCCGGTTCGTAGGCGTGGACAGAGGTTGCGGCAAGGCCGGCGGCGGCAAGAAGGGTGAGAAGGATGCGTCGCATGGCGGAGCCCTCGGCGGAAGTGACCGGTTACGCTACCAGCCTGCACTTAATCGCCATTGAATCCAGCCGCGCGTTGCGTGACCGGGATCACCGCCCGGCGCCGTGTGCGGCCGATGCGGCTGAAGCCGTCAGCGCCCATTGCGGCGCACCTGCTTGAGCCAGCGCAGCAGCGGTTCCCAGTCGCCCTGGTGGTCGCGCACGTTGCCGGAGTTGTAGTCGTAAATGCATTTACCCAGGCCGGCCAGCAGCACATAGGCCTGGGTGTCGCGCAGTTGCGCCACCAGTTCCACCGGCCACTGGGAAAGCTGTTCGGTCACTTGTTGCGAAGCGTGCGTCCAGGGCTTGAGGCGGTTGGCGATCAGCCCGACCGGCAGTTCGCCACGCGCCACGCGCGGCACTTCGGCCAGCGGATTCAGGAAGCGCACGGTGGCTTCCATGTCCAGCACCGAGGGCAGTACCGGCACCAGCAGCGCGTCGGCGAATTCCAGATACTTTTCCAGATCGTCCGGCATCGCGCCGGCCGGCGCATCGATGACCACGCGCTGGGCCTTGTCCGGAATCTGCTGGCGCCATTGCCGCCGGGTGCCGTCCAGCGCCAGCACCGGCGCCGCACCGGCGGCTTCGCGCTTGCCGCACCAGATCCGCGCCGAGGCCTGCGGATCGGCATCCAGCAGCACGGTGCGTTTGCCTTTCAACGCGAAATGTCCGGCCAGCGTGGTGGAGATCGTGGTCTTGCCGACGCCTCCCTTGGCGCTGGCGACGAGGATGCGGAACATGGTGGACTCCGGCGCAGACAGAAGCCGAACTGTACCGCGCCGCTGTGTTGGCCGCTGCAGGTCGGCCATTACAATGAGGGCATGACTGACCTCTGCAATATCGCCGCCGCGCTGCCTGCCATGGCCGAGCGCCAGCCCGACACCATCGCGATCCGCTGCCCGAACGGGGTCGGCGAGGATGGCCGGGTGCGCTACGACATCGAGCTTTCCTACCGCGAGCTGGAAACGCGCAGCAACGCGATCGCCGCCGCCCTGGCGCGCGCCGGCATCGTGCGCGGCACCCGCACCGCGCTGATGGTGCGGCCTTCGCCGGAACTGTTCCTGCTGATGTTCGCGCTGTTCAAGGCCGGTGCGGTGCCGGTGCTGATCGATCCGGGTATCGACAAACGCGCCTTGCGCCAGTGCCTGGACGAGGCCGCGCCGGAGGCGTTCATCGGCATCCCGTTGGCGCACGCGGCACGGGTGTTGCTGGGCTGGGCGCGCAAAAGCTGCACGATCAAGGTCACTGTTGGGCGACGCTGGTTCTGGGGCGGACACACGCTCGACGGCCTGCTGGCGCAAAGCCGTGGCGATGGTTTCACGATGGCCGCCACCGCGCCCGATGACATGGCTGCGATCCTGTTCACCTCCGGCTCTACCGGAGTGCCCAAGGGCGTGGTGTACCGGCATCGGCATTTTGTGGCGCAGGTGGAAATGCTGGGTGCGGCGCTGGGTATCGAGGCTGGCGGCGTTGATCTGCCGACCTTCCCGCCGTTCGCGTTGTTCGATCCAGCGCTGGGCCTGACCAGCGTGGTCCCGGACATGGACCCGACGCGCCCGGCCAAGGCCGATCCGCGCAAGCTGATCGACGCGATCCAGCGCTTCGGTGTCACACAGATGTTCGGTTCGCCGGCGCTGCTGGATACGCTGAGCCGCTTCGGCGCGGCGCATTCGGTCAAGCTGCCGACGCTGCGGCGGGTGATGTCGGCCGGTGCGCCGGTGCCGCCGGCGGTGATCGAACGCATGGCCGCGATGCTGCCCGACGATGCCGCGATCTTCACTCCGTATGGCGCCACCGAGTGCCTGCCGGTGGCGATCATCGAAGGCCGTGAACTGCGCGACACCCGTGCCGCGACCGAAGCCGGCGCCGGCACCTGTATCGGCAAGCAGGTGCCGCCGAACGAAGTGCGCCTGATCGCGATCACCGATGAGCCGATCCCCGAATGGCGCGACGAGTTGCAGGTGTCTCCCGGCCAAGTTGGCGAAATCGTCGTCGCCGGCCCGACCGTCACCGATGAATATTTCGCCCGCCCGCAGGCCAACGCAGTCGCCAAGATCCGCGAAACGCTGGCCGATGGGAGTTCCCGCACCCTGCACCGCATGGGCGATCTGGGCTGGCGCGATGAAGCCGGCCGGCTGTGGTTCTGCGGCCGCAAAAGCCAGCGCGTGGAAGCCGCCGACGGCCCGCTCTATACCGAACAGGTGGAACCGGTTTTCAACACCCACCCGCAGGTGCGCCGCAGCGCGCTGGTCGGCGTCGGGGAAAAGGGAGCGCAGCTGCCGGTGTTGTGCGTGGAGCTGGAACCTGGTGTGGCCGCAGGCGAGCGCGAACGGATCGAAGCCGAACTGCTCAACCTGGGCCAGCGCCACGCCCACACTGCGCGCATCCAGCACCTGCTGTTCCACCCCGGATTCCCGGTCGACATCCGCCACAACGCCAAGATTGGGCGCGAGGCGCTGGCGCGCTGGGCGACTGAGCAGCGCGCAGCCAGATAAACCCAACCTCGACCCCGCCCATGCCCATGCCAATGTAGGAGCGCACCCGCAGGGGGCGCGAAATCCCGGTGGCAGACCTTGGCCGCGACAGGGCTTTATCTTCAAACCCCAACCATCTGATCGCGGGCAAGCCCGCTCCCACAGAAGCGTCGCTCCTGCCATCACGGTGGTGTCCGGGTCTTGGGAATCGCTCCGGGCGCCCCGATAATGCGCGGCATGAACATTCCCACCGACAACCTGCCCACCGGCATCAGCAGCGACAACCCCGAGCACGGCTTCCAGTTCCCCGGCGTCTTCGAGCTGTCCGCGATGGGCACCGCCGAGGCCGGGCTCGAAAAGTCGCTGCCGGTGCTGCTCGAAGCCAATGGCGTGAGCGTGCGTCATGAAACCGTGACGGTGCGTGCTTCCAGCGCCGGGCGCTATGTCTCGGTGCGCATCGCGTTCGAGGCGCACAGCCGCGAGCAGTACGTCGCCGCGCACGCCCTGCTGCGTTCGCATCCGGACGTGAAGTGGACGGTCTGATCGCCGAATCACCCGATCCTGCGCCCGGCGGCAGCGTGCTGGTGCGCGAACTCGGGCGCCAGCCCTATGAAAAGGTCTGGCACGCGATGCAGGCCTTCACCGATGCACGCGGGCCGGACACCGACGACGAGATCTGGCTGGTCGAACACGATCCGGTGTTCACCCAGGGCCAGGCCGGCAAGGCCGAACACCTGCTGGCGCCCGGCGACATCCCGGTGGTGCCGGTGGATCGTGGCGGCCAGGTCACCTATCACGGGCCGGGCCAGATCGTGGCCTATCCGATGGTCGATCTGCGGCGTCTGGGCATCGGCGTGCGCGAGCTGGTCTGCCGCATCGAGCAGGCCATCATCGACACGCTGGACGAATTCGGTATCAGCGCCGAACGCCGGGAAGGCGCGCCCGGGGTGTATGTGGACGGCGCCAAGATCGCCGCGCTCGGGCTGCGGGTGCGGCGTGGATGCAGTTTCCACGGCCTGGCCTTCAATATCGCGATGGATCTTTCCCCGTACCAGCGCATCAATCCCTGCGGCTATCAGGGGCTGGCCATTACCCAGGTGGTAGACTTGGGCGGGCCTTCGCAGCCGGCCATCGTCGCGCCGGTACTGGTGCGCGAGCTGTGCCGCCAGCTTCGTCTCGTGCCGGTTTCCGTTCCCGCGCCTCCCTTGTAGGAGCGCACCCAAAGGGGCCGCGATGGCGCTTTCGATGCAGCCGATCCGCATCCCTTCCCCTGCGAATGCGCTCCTACAATGACCATTCCGACCCCGCCTCCAGAGAGTCCGCACATGTCCGCCGTCCCCGCTCCCGAGAAGTCGATCCCGCTGCTGGTGGTCGGTGAAAAGCAACAGGGTGAGGACAAGATCGCCCGCAGTCCGGTCAAGTTCGATACCAATGCCCCGGCGCTGCGCAAGCCGTCCTGGATCCGGGTCCGCATTCCCAGCGGCAACGCGGTGCAGCAGCTCAAGGCCAAGCTGCGCGCCAACTCGCTGGTGACCGTCTGCGAAGAAGCCTCGTGCCCCAACATCCACGAGTGCTTCAGCCACGGTACCGCCACTTTCATGATCCTGGGCGAGGTGTGCACCCGGCGTTGTTCGTTCTGCGACGTGGCGCATGGCCGCCCGGCACCGCCGGACCCGGCCGAACCGCTGCGTCTGGCGCAGACGGTCAAGGACATGGGCCTGAAATACGTCGTCGTCACCTCGGTCGACCGCGACGATCTGCGTGACGGCGGCGCGGCGCATTTCGTCGACAGCATCAAGGCGATCCGCGAATTCAGCCCCGGCACCCGGATCGAGATCCTGACCCCGGACTTCCGCGGCAAGGGCCGCATGGAGCGTGCGCTGGAGATCCTCGCACACGCCCCGCCGGACGTGTTCAACCACAATCTGGAAACCGTCCCCAGCCGCTACCGCGACGTGCGCCCCGGCGCCGATTACGAATGGTCGCTGCGGCTGCTGAAGAACTTCAAGGCGCAGCATCCGGACATCCCGACCAAGTCCGGCATCATGCTGGGCCTGGGCGAAACGCTGGAGGAAGTGATCCAGACCCTGCGCGACCTCCGCGCGCACGACGTGGACATGATCACCATTGGCCAATATCTCCAGCCCAGCGCCCACCACCACCCGGTGCTGCGCTACTGGACGCCGGAGGAATACGCCGAACTGGAACGCATCGGCCTGGACATCGGCTTCTCCCACGTCGCCTCCGGCGCGATGGTGCGCTCCAGCTACCACGCTGATCGGCAGGCGATGGAAGCGGGTGTGGTTGTAAACAAGTCCAAGTGAGTGAGAAAAGGTCCTAGTCGGCGAGAAAACAGCCCAAGTCCCTGAGAAGATATCAGGTGAAATGACAGCTGTATCAAAGGTTTGCCCGATTATCAGGGCGTTTCCGTTCGGAAGCGCCCTATGGCGCATCGACTGGTTCGGCCGCGTTGGCTACCCGGACCGTCTTATCCGCAACAGCCAACCCTCTGTTTGTGTCCACCTCTCGTGCCTCACAGATGAAGCGATGCTGCCTCCGCAGATCAGGGTCTGGGTCTCCATCGGTACCCTCGTGCTACTGCGCATGGGCGATGTCTGGCAAAACCAGCGTTTGGCGTATTCCAACCCTGCCGAAGCGGCCACCTTCACCGATGTGGAGATCGATTCGGATCCGGAATTCATCAAGGCGGGTGTCAGCGAAGACGATCACTTCCTTCTGCCGTTGACCCTTCATCCTTGGCATAAAGGCAGTACCCACAGCTACTGCATCCGTCTCCGGTTGGAAGATGATCGCCAGCTCATCGTTCCGTGCATGGAACTGGTACGGTTCTACTTCGGTTCGTCCAGCCGCCTGCTGCGTCTGCTGTTCAGGCCAACGCTGCGCCGGCAGGATCTATACGACCCCAAGACGTCTGCTGTCTCGTCCGGCAAGCCTCACAGCCACGTGAACTTGGCACCTGAGCTTCCCGCCCGGAGCGCCCCGGATGTGGCCCGCATAGCGGGTGACCATGAGGCCTGGCGCTGGGCCGCCAGAATTGGGGCGTCGATCGCGGCCCCGCATAACAGCGGCCATGTCCGTACCAGTTTCCCGTTTTCCGGCAAAACTACCTTGCAGGCCCGTGGTGTTTGGTTACCGCGAGGGGATGATCCCGACAAGACCTTTGTCGTGCAGGAATTGCTGCACTGTAGCCACCCGTTGCCTTTTCAGCGCTTGACCTACCGGCTGGCGAAACTTGATACGCAAGAGCTCTCGCATCACGAAGCACCATCGACATCCGCTGGAGCTCCAAAGGACCGAAATGCAGTAGAAGATGCCACGGCACTGACAGAGGCCGAACCGGGACACTTCGCGGCCCGTGAGTTCAGATTTCCGGGTGCGCAACGCTTCTCTGATCTGGAACGCAAAGTGCTGTTCAAGGTTCGCAACACCGGGAAAACGACCCCAACCCCCGGATTTCCTCGTACCACATCGTCGATACCGGAGACGGCCTTGGGGTCTCCCGGATCCAGCCAGCGTATCCGACCGGCCGAGCTGGCCCTTTCACCAGAACTTCCTACGCCTGACTTTTTGCAGCCTATCATTGAGGCGCTGGGGGAAATCAGGAAAATTCGATGCGATGTGCTGACCGATTCGGGAGCTGACGGCTGGACCTTGGCATTGGCCGACATCTGCCCCGATATTCCTGAAGAACTGGCGAAGATTGAGAGCTCAAACGGCCATCATGCCCGTCGTGTGGCCGTCTTGGCCTTGCAACACGAAGACTGGTGCATCGACTGGGTCATCATCGAGCACGAAGTGCTGGTACTGCTGATGGTCGCACGAAAGCACGGCGCCGACCTGGACATTGGATCAGAGCATCATCTACACGACCTGCTGCGCCAGACCTTGCCTGACTTCATCCGCGCTATTCATGCAGATTGTTGCGAAAAGTACATCCCAATGGCTCGTGCTGATCTGATCCAATCCGCTTTGCGGTCTTGGGTTGTTTGATTGCGCGTACCATTGAAATTGATCACTGGGAACAATACGCGGCGATCACTCTACCAACCCTGATGATCACTACCCGACGAAAAAACCTGCCGCCAGGTCAGGGAGCCGCCTGTTCTTCCACACCTGTCCTACACGACGATAACGGCGTTGTCCTGAAGTCCACCGGTGCTGGCGATGCTGCGATGGCTGGGCATTGCGTTCCCGTACTCGCGACCCGCGTTAGCGATGACAATGCCTTTGTGGAGTCGCTGTTCCATGCCGCCAAGAGGGTGTGGCTGTAGTTGACGAAGAGGTTGCCGGGATATTCGATCTGGCTCAGCCGCCCGAGGGCATCGTGCTGAAAGCGGTGCAGATAGCCGAGCTGGCCGTCGATGGTCGGGCGCTGCAGGGTCAGTTCGCCATAGGGCGAGTAGCCCAGTTCGAGGGTTTGATGCGGGTCGGCGATGCGGCAGATTCTTCCCTTGCCCGAACCGCAGTTGCTGCCGGTTTCTCATTGGGTGGTGTGGGTGAGGGCCTGTGCGGTGGCGCTGATGCCTGGGAATTATCCCCGGCACCGTTTCCTCACAGTTTACCGCACACCCATGGACTCACGGCGACATATTTTGGCTTGATTTGGGTATGTTAATCGGCACCAGTCCACCCATCTACCCCTGTTTTCTTCGCGCTCTTGAGGGGTCGCACCATTATAAACAACTATGAAACTTTGACCAGTAATCTGGCTGAGTATTACAGCCAAGGCGTCATGTACCACTCCGGGGGTATAATGACGAACTCTCTCAAAGGCATCAGGTGCTTTATTTTCGAGACTGATATTTCGTGTCGCCAGAGGTCTTACGTCACCAAGATGGCCAACAAGATACGGCACTGCCTGATCTCCAAGGGACTCCAATTCATTAAACGCTTTCCGCGCTGCCCTTTCCGATTTCGTCGTCTGGTCGACAAGTCTTGAAACACGACTCTCTAGAGATCCGCCACCACAACCACTGGCACAAGCAGGTAGCAGGCATAGCACAAGGAAAGCAGCCATCCCATACATGACGAGTTTCACTGATCACCTCCACACGGACAATTGCAACCCAGTGCATCAAGGACGCCTTATCGTCAACCTTCGTGATTGCTTGCCAAGCGTAGAGCCCTTTCCGGAAGAGGATTACAGCACCTTAGTCTGGGTGAAAGATAGCTATCCTCTTATTTCTTATTTGATTTTAATGAAAAAGTAAGAGTAATAAATGCCCCAATAATCGTTATGCTGACGGCAATTCTGGGGCCAAGATATGCCCAGTCTCTTTCCACCATTCCATTTATATATTCCTCACTCACCCCATTGGCTCTTTCTTGCTCGACATGAGAGCGGAGGCCACTCATTCCCGCAGTAACAATAGAAACCGAAAATAAGAACAACATAAAGGAAAACAAGAGTGCCATTCTTTTATTTTGCCTCTTTATTAGATATATCGATGCGGTGACCAATAAAGGTGTCAGCAACACCGATGCGATCAATATACTCATCTCCCACTCCTGCACATACACATCGCTGGCAGCTCCTTCCCTCTCTGCTCCTGCTTGGCCCTGAATGCACCTCGATAAATATCAAGGACACTGTCTGCGTCCATATCAAAATTCGCCACCCCATGCACAGCATCAACAAAATCAAAATATACCCCACCCATGATTACCCCAGCAAGCCCCGGTCTGCCGCCGAAATATATTCCGGAATATCCAGCAATATAGTTCCCGAACTCTGGGGCACTCATCAACCTCCCATCCACATTAAAAGTGTCTGATTTTTGATTGACTCTGAAATCGAACTTCCCGCCTGTTGTATGGTTACTTATTGCGGAAACTATCCTTCTGTCCAATCTCTGGGACATGTCAATTCGCGCATCAGCCAATAGATCCAGCGACTCACACTCGGAGTAGTCTTTTAGACCTAGCGGGTCAATCCGGCCAATCGGATTACTGCTTGCGTAGACGTAAGTATTGATCCCCCCATTCATCCCAATCGGATCACTCTGCAAGTACCTCCCCGTCGCCGGATCATAGTCCCGGTGGATGTTGTATGCGAATCCGCTCTCGTTGTCGTGATACTGGCCGGGGAAGCCCAGGTGGTAGCCGTCGATGGTGTCCGTGACCACGCTGCGGTTGAAGGCGGACAGGCGCGCACGCCAGACGGTGGTCCCGCTCTGGTTGGCGACCAGTTCTGGGCGGCCCAAGTGATCGGTATGCACCCAGTACAGGGTGTTGTCGCGTACCAACGCGATGGGTTTGCCATGAAGGTAGATGTGCTGGGTGCGGCGGTTCGTGGCGGTGTCGTGTTCGTGCAGCAATTGGCCGTTGAGGCTGTAGACGAAGCGCGTGGTCTGGCCGTTGGCAGTCTTGGCCACGCGCATGCCGGTGGCGGCGACCTTGTAGCTGGCGTTGATGCCAGGGCCGGTAATGCCGTCCAGGCGGTTGAAGCGGTCGTAGCTGAACTGGAACGTGCCCGTGGGTGGGCCGGCACTCTCGAAACCATCGGCAAAGAGGCTGTTGGTGTTCAAGGGTTCTGCGCCGGGTGTCGGTGTTCCTGATGGGTCAAGGTCGTGCTGGCTCAGGCTCAACGCCCCGGTGATGCTGCTGACCTGCCCGGTGGCCTTGTAGCTGTAGGTGCGGCTCAGGTGGCCGCTGATCGTGTTGATCCGGTTGCTGGTGGCGGCAATGGCATAGGTGCTGGTCGCAGCGTTGGTGGTGTGCCATCGGCGATTGCCACTGGCGTCGTAGCTCAGCGCCTGATTGTCGCCGCTGGAACTGACGCTGGTGAGCCGATCCAGATCATCGTAGTCGTAGGTTTGGGACCACTGGGTATCAGCGAAGTTGATCATCTGCTTGATGCGGTCGTTGTGATCGAACGCATAGCCCAGCCCTTGGCCCTTGTCAGTGGCGATGCCGAACATCCGTCCATCGATGTCGAACAGCTCATCATGGTATCGGCCATTGCCGTGGGTGGTGTGATAGACCAACCCCTGATTGTCCGTGGTGTTGCCGCTGAACCCGATGTCGCTGGCCACGGTGTGGGTCAGACCGCCGATGGTGGCGTTGATCGCGCTGATCTGATCCAGGGTGTGGCTGTAGTTGACGAAGAGGTTGCCGGGATATTCGATCTGGCTCAGCCGGCCCAGTGCGTCGTACTGAAAGCGGTGCAGATAACCCAGTTGGCCCTCGATGGTGGGGCGTTGCAGGCTCAGTTCGCCATAGGCGGTGTAGCCCAGCTCCAGGCTCTGATATGGGTCGTCAATACGGCAGATACGGCCCTTGCCATGGGTGCAGTTGGTGCTGCTGTCCCATACGGTGGTGTGGGTCTGCGCCTGTGCGCCGCTGCCGGCGGTGATGGTCGTCGGGCGGCCCAAAGCGTCGTAGCCGTAGCTCAGCGTGATGCCATCAGCCCGGGTAGCGCTGGTGCGCTGACCCTGTACGTTCCATTGCTGCGTGGTCAGGCCGGTGTCGGGGTTGCTGTACTGCCACAACTGACCGAAGCCATCGTACTGCCATGAGGTAAGGCGGTTGCGAGGATCGCTGACCTGGACAATGCGATCGCCCGTGTCGTATTGGAAAGCGGTGATACCCAGCTCGGCATCGGTTTGTTGGCTCAGGCGGTTCAGGGCATCGTATTCAAACTCCGTGGTCTGACCCAGGGTACGGACGATGTGACTCAGATTACCGTTGAGATCGTACTGGAACGTGGTGTGCTGGCTGTTGTTGCCGCGCTGACCGATGACCCGGTTGAGTTCGTCATGGTCGGTGTAGGTGCGGGCGATCAGAATGCCACCCAGGTGGACGTCCTCCTGGATCACGTTGCTGGCCGCATCGTAGAAGCGTTCGCGTACCTGATTGCCGCCGGGCGTGTTGCGGGTGATGGTTTTTAGCCGGCGCGCATTGTCGTAGGTGTAGCTCTCGGTGACGCCATCAGGTGTGGTGCGACTGTCTAGCAAGCCACTGGCGGCATAGGCGAAGGTCGTGGTTTGCGTGGCGGCGTTGCGGTAGGTGCGCATCGCCCGCACCCGGCCACGGGCGTCGTAGTCGTATTCGACCGCCTCGCCATTGATGCCGACGATGCGGCCGGGTTGGCCGCGCCCGTTGTGCTGGCTGTAGGTGATGGTGTGGTTCAGGCTGTTCTTCACCTGGATCAGGTCGCCTTGCGCGTTGTAGCTGCGGGTGATGGCATCGCCGGTACCGGTCAGCGGGCCATCCTCCACCGACGTGGCGACCAGGCCGTTGCCGTGAAGCGTATAGCTGTAGCTGGTAGTGCGGTCCTGGTTGAGTGTTCCGAATGCCGACAGATTGCGAAGCGTGACGCTCTTGATCCGGTGGTCCGGCCAGTACGCAAAACTGCGCCGATGATCGCCGTGTACCGTGATCATGTCTGGACGGTTGTTCGCCACGTCCCAGTCAAATGTGGTGGTGCGCGCCACAGCGGTGCCTTGCGCCTCCACGATGGTTTGCGGTTGGCCCTGATCATTGAATGTACTGGTGTGGGTGTGACCCTTGGCGTCGGTGAAGGCACCCGGATAGCCACGGCTGTCGTAGGTGCGCTGGGTCCAGGTGGCTGGACAGTTGGCCGAGGCCAGGCCATCGGTGTTGGTGATCTGTCCATCGTCCAGCGTGTAGGCCGTCTGCTTGCCCAGCGGATTGGTGTGGGTGACGTCGGTCATTGTCAGGGGCTGGGACAGGATGGTTTGCGCGGTCTGCGCCACCTGTTGGCGATGAGCCAACTCGATCGCATCCAGACCGGTTTCTTCTGCTCCGGAAGACGGTCGCGGCTCGATGCAGACGTGGATCATCGGATCGCAGTCGCCGCCCGGTGGTGGTGGGAATGGCGGCGGATTGCTGGGCGGTGTGCTGCTGCCGGTGTACGCGAAGGTGTTCACTTCTACCGCACCGGTTGGGCCTGCGTGCTGACTGCTGATCGCGCGGCCCTGACTGTCGTAATCAAAGGTGGAATAGCGCACGCCGGCGTAGGACACCCCGGTCAGGGCACTGGGGAAGGTCGGCTTCTCATGGTGGTAAGTGATCGTGGTTGTCGGCGAGGCCGGGGTGCCGGACGAGCCGGGCAAGGTCACCGAAGCCAAACGGTGCTGATCCATGCCGAAGGCGTGCAGCGTGTAGCTGTAATCGAATTGCGCACCGTCCGGATCGGTGACGCGGGTCAGACGATTGCCGGTCCAGGTGAAGCTGACGCTGCGCCCGGAGGTGTGGGTGACCGTTTGCAGGTAGTTGTTGACGTAGCTGAAGGTCCAGCCGATACCTTGACGGTTGGCGACGGTCTGCACGTAGCCGTAGGTGTCGTAGGTCTCGATCGTGTGGTCTTCGGAATGATGCGTGAAACCGCCTCCGGGATTGGCGACGATGTAGGCCACCGGTGCGGCTTTATCCTCCTCGTAGCGCTGGCGGGTGGTATTCCACAGGAACTTGATCCGCCGCCCATCCGGGCGCTGCGCCCAGACGATGCCCTGTGCCAGCACCGGTACCAGCGAGTAATCGAAATTGCTGACCCAGTGACGGCCGAACAGGCCCGGGTAGATCCAGTAGTGGTTGTAGGTGCGGCGCAGATACAGGCCCATCTCGCCGGCACTGGAGAAATCCAGTGAAGACTCGATCTTGTTGCCGGTGGCCAGCACGATGGGATTGCCCGCCTGTTCGTCGCAGTCCTTCTCGGCCGCATCACGCACGTCCTCATCATCGCCCCGGTTGGGAAGACCACCTCGACCGCCGCTACCGCCATCCATGGCCCAGAAAGTGTGGAAGCGAAACGGGAGTGATCCCAGAAAGCTACGGGGCGGGGTAGCAGTAACCTCAACAGGCTCTCCTCTGACAGGATTTTCCCGCGTCTGTCCATACGCTGTAGACGACAAAAAGGCGAGGACGACAAGGCTCGAAAGGATCGGGGTTTTCATGTTCGGCAGGACTCCATCAGCTAGACCGCGTCAACCAACGACACATCACGTGCTGATCGGTTATCCCATGGGGAAGCGGCAGGAACCATAGGAAAAGTCCTAGGCCAACAGATCGGGAGGCGCTGCTCGCCTATCTCCTCGGACGAAAACGCCGTTTTTTGTGCTCCATGCCGTCCGTGATTCGCCGGTACCATGCAGGCGCATCGGGAAAATCCCGCACCAAGTGCAGGTAGTGCACCGCCTTGGCAAATCTTGCCTGGTTCAGCCGCTGATCAAGATCCTGCATCAGCCAACCGATGAGCAGCATGAGATGGTGCCGTTCCACCAGCGGCAAGCTCTCGATTGATGTACGTCGTTGAGGTGCCGGAACGGGTGCCACGTCCAGCAATTGGCAGATGTACGCCTGCAGTCTCAGATGTCGATGCTCGCCAAGCAGCAACTTGCTGAGGTGGTGAAGTACCGCCATCAGATCCAGATCCTGCGGGCATCGGCGATACAGACTCGTGCACAGCTTCATGTGGAATGCGAACGAAGCATCGTCGTAGACCAGAACCGGTGAAATCTCGATCTGGCTGAGATCAAGGCCGCATTGATGGCATCTGACGAGCACGCCAGCCAGTTCCTCCAACTGGTACTGACCGACATCGGTGCGGTGGAACGAGATGCCCGAGCCACACTCAGGACATCGATCCAGCAACATGCATTGATGCTGCGCACATACCGTGTAGAAGCTGACGCGCCAGATGCGCCGGTAGTAGATCTGCTCGCATTCACGCAAACAGGCCGGACAGAACTGGATACCGTAGCCCATCCTTTTGCGGTGGTACATGTGCAGCGTCTGGATCCATTGAAGTGCGCCTGCGCTGCGGAAGTTTCGATACAACTGGCCTTCATAGGCGTGCAATGTCGTTTCAAGTGCTGTTTGCGTTGACACGCCTGTGCCTTGGACCAAGGCATCAATCAGCCACGGGGGACCGAGGCGATCCACATCCCGATTCCAGACTTGGTACCGCGTGCCGAAGATCAGGTTGCAAAAGGTCTGCGCCTTCAGACCATGCCCATGTGCTATGCGCATGAGCCAGGAAGACAGCAGTTCATCATGAAACGGTTTGTACCGAATCGGCCACAGCGTGGTGGTCAGACCACGCCATCCGCTCATGACGTGCGGCGACGAAAATGCTTGCGCTTGGAGGGCGGTACCCAGTCCAGGCGCTTGAGACTGTCGATGGTAATACGCTCAGTGCCGGAACGTATGGCATCCACGCCGGCCTCCTTCACCAAGTCGCAGATGTCACCCAGCATCGATTCGCTGCGGGTATGCAGGGCCGTCATCAACTCTGGTTCGTACAAGCCTGAGAGCTTGCGCAGTGGCATGCGCTTTTCCAGTTCCGACATCAGCCCGGCCAACTGTCTGGAGAGAGGCCAGATGGGCATCTCGATGGGGACAAAGCGGCTGGACATCTGCGGGTCGGCATTGAAGGCGTTGTAGGCATCCTCGATGCCGGAGGCCACGATGCTGACCTTGGTCTCGTTGCCCAGGCTCTTGATGGCATTGCGGAACTCGCGCTGCCGATTGAGACTGCCGGCGATGATGTGCTGAATTTCATCAATGATCAGTACCTTCACGTTCAATTGCTCGAACAGGTGCTTGATCTGGGAATACTTGGCATGGGCCGGGGCTGTCGGCTTGTACGGGGTCATCAGCGCATCAAGGATGCGGCTGTAGAAATCCGACAGGTCCGGCCGCGGCGGAGCATCGATCATGACCACCGGATAGGTCGTGACCTCCTTGATCGGATCCAGGTCCGGGGGATGTCGTTCGACAAACTGTTCCAGGATCGAAGTCTTGCCACTATACGACGGGCCAACCAGAAGATAGCAGGGCATGCGTGGCACACGCGGCCAGTCCAGCAGGTCTTCGAACTTCCTGAGCGTGGTGTTGGCATGTTCCAGTGGGAGCCAGCCGCCGGCTCGGATGATGCCGATACGCTCTACATCAGATAGATCAGCCTGTGGGCGGGCCAGCGCATTGAGGTGCGGGTATTCATTCGCCATCGTCATCCTCGACCTTCGGGCGATAGATACTCGGGTCGTAGTCCAGCAAGGCTGGTGGCACAATGAAGTCTTCCACCGGACGCGGCTTTGGTCGCTCCTTGGCGTTTGCCTTACGAGCTCTTTCTTGCTGCTTGCGGCGCTGCTCTGCACGACGTGCTGACTTCACCTTGCTGGCGGCTTCGTTCTCCAGTTCGCGTTGCTTGGCCACAATAGCGAACACTTCGCGCTCATCGTAGGTTGCTACACCGATTTCCTTGGCTTTTTTGCGGGCGGCGCGCAGTTCCCAGATGCTCACCGGTGGCAGCGAGCTGTCGCGATAGGGAATGGCGAAGTAGCGCTGAGCATCGGGATCAAAGAAGTACAACTGGCTCATGTCGCGAGGGTCGTAGCGGAACTTGAAATAGCGACGGCTGCGCGGGTTATCCGGATCCCGTGCATCGATCCAGGAGCGCAGCACATCGCTGTAGTAGTAAACCCGGTTGATCACCACACCATAGGCCTGGATCGTGCGTTCCATGTAGGGCATGAAATCCAGACGGACCTTCGCTACGTCGCCGACGTGACCTGGTAAGCCTCGCATTGGGATCCTGTCGTTTCCCAGGGTGCCTTCGCGCCAGCGGGTGTCGGGCGTGGTGCCGATGCCGGCATGCATCTCGCGGTGATAGCGCGCAAACAGCAGAATCAGCCATTGCTCCAGTTCGTCCAGCGTCAGGCAGGCATTGCCTTCGGCATCGTAGGTGCCCTTCTCTTTTGGTCCGGAGAAGGTGGCGCCGCGCACATCCTTGAGCGCTTGGGAAACGGTGCCCATCAGGCGTTCAATGTGGGCACCGTAATGAGGTTGCTTGACAGGGCGCAGATGGATGTCGATGCCGTACTCGGCACAGGCGGTGCGCAGCATGTTGCCTCGAAATTCCTTGGCGTTGTCCAAGTGCAGTACCTCCATTACGCCGTGACCAGGCCACGCGAGCGGATCGTGCTGGTGCTGGGTCAGCCACGCGCTCTTGGGCAGGATCGCGTGAGACAGGCACATGCCGGCGGACATGGCAGACGGTGGGTCCAGCGACAGGTACATGCCCAGGCAGACGCGGCTGTACACGTCGATCGCCAGGGTGATCCAGGCACGGTTGATGGGTTTGCGGTGCTGATCATCGACGATGATCACCGGTAACAGCGTGTGGTCCATCTGGACCATGGCCAATGGCCAGTCCGCATCAGGAATCGAACTCTTGTCGATGCGGTAGCGCTCGCGTGCTGCCTTGGCGCCTTCACGTCGGCGAAGGCGTTCCTCGCCGCCAATGCGATGAATGTAACGCTGGATGGTCTTCGCTGTGGGAAGGGGGTGCAGGCCTGCGGCGTCACATCGGCGACGAACCTCTCGCGTGGCGGCAGCCAAGGTGGGTTTCTGGACCGTCAAGTAGGAACTGCGGATGTAGTCGTCGAGGATCAGTCGAACTTCTTCACGCAGCCGGCTTTTCCCCCGCCCACCGGAGGGGTGGGTGGGCAGCAATGACGACAAAAGCTGGGATGAGCGGTAGGCATCCACCCAGCGGAAGATGGTGGCCCGGCTCACTTCTGCGGCCTTGGCTACCTGCTCGTAATCGCCCGTGGTGCGGGCACGCCGCGGCCCGAGCAGGGGCTTGATGAGATTGTAGCGGTGCTGCGCTACTTCCCAGTCATCTGCCGATACATCCTCCAGCGAAATGCCCGGCAGGGGCGGTGGAGACAATGGTTCCGGCGCAGACTGGGTTGCTGCATCCAGATGTAGCACCAGCTTCTCGCCAGAGGCCACATCGCGGGCGAGCACCTTGTTCAGGTCGAGCAGGTGGAGGACGACGTACTCGCGATCACCCAGCACCAGCGTTGCGCCCTTCCCGATGAACATGACCGGCAACGCGGCGGTGTTCTTCGGCGGGCGCGGCATGGTCAGTCCTCAAGCCAGACAATGGAGTCCGGTCGGATCATAGCGTCCAGATCGATCTTGATGTGCTGCACTGCGACCAAACGCCAGAGCGGAGCGGCGTAATGGGCGCGTTCTTCCGGTGAACTGGCGATGGCTTCCAGCAGCGCCGTGACGGTGCAGCGGCCTGCCGTTCGTGTGACTGCCTCAAGCAACTGCGCTTCCCGCTCCGGATCGGCTTCCAGATTGCGGTAGCGTCTCAGGAACTTCAGTGCCTGAAGGCGATGCGTGCGGATATCGTGTTCGGTGCGGATGACGAAGCGCCAGCCGCGTTCCTCGCAGTACTCCTCGGCTGTCTCGAACTTCTCGCGGTAGTCTTCGGCATTCTTGTCCAGATCGGATTGCGCTTTGACCTCGACCAGTTCACAGGTGATCCGGTCCTCGGACAGGTCGGCGTCATAGGTGACCAGAAGATCTGGCACGTAGCTGCGGCCTTTGGACAGTGGTAGGCGAACAGGTTGGGCTTCGTAGCACACCACACGTGGATCGAAGTCGAGAAGGAGCATGTACTCCTTCTCCAGCGTGGACTCGAAGTCGGCGGAGCCGCCTTTTGTGCGAGCAGTGGCGTGTCGGCCGGTGACGACCAGGTGGTTCTTGGGGATAGTGCGAACGGGACTCATGGCGGGAGAAGTACTTGTCTGAAGTTGATCAACTTCCGCGAGAAAAATCTTCCCGCAGTGTGCGCTTGCGATTGCCAACGTGCTCGGCATCGCCGAGAGCGAGCATGATTCATGCCGTCATTGTCGACTACTTGTTCTGCAAGTGGTGTTGGGCATGGGATGGGCTTGATCAAACTTTCCTTAAATGCTGGTTTAGCTGATAGGGGGCGCAGGTAAAATGAGTTGACACTAATGGCCTGTATAGGGTCTGCTTAGGCTTTCGGCAATCAATGGTTGACGAGTGCGTATCCCTGAATGCAGCGCTGCTTTTTCATCTTCCGTATTTTCGGACTCCCAAAAGTTGATCGATGCGCATATCTGGCCCATCTCCAGCGCCAGCTACGAGAACTGGACCCGTCAGTTCACCAGCCCAGAAGAGCGCTTTTTTGCGGCTGCACTGCTGTACTGCTTGAACCTCCGCTCACGCAAACAGTTCGAAGCCGGCCTGGTGTCCTTGTTCCGGGGAAACATCAGTCGTCAGCTCTTCCCTGATGAGCATGACCTGCATCTGAGTGACTTGCTCACGCGCGGTAATCACAAGGTTCGCCTAGTTCCGGTTATTTGTGATGACGATCCACCGACCAAATCGGGCCCTTTGGTGATGCGCCGGCTTCAACGCCTGCTGCGCTGCCACTCCAGCAGCATGGTGTGGCCGTGGCGCGGGGTTGAGTTGATGGACAAGGGTGCCGTCGATACCATCGTATTCGTGGACGATTTCCTCGGTGGCGGCAGCCAGTTCGAGAAGTTCTTCAACCGCTGGGGCTTCAACTCACGGCTTTCTTCTTCGCAGATGCTCTATGCACCAGTGACGGCGCACCAGCAGGGCCTGGATCACCTAGCTAGGCTCTGGCCCCAACTCCATGTCATTTGCGGCGAGCGCTTAGACAATGAGCATGGCTTCTTCTCAAACGATGTTTGGTCACGCGTGGGCCATGGCACGGTGTCCGCCCATGATGCGCAAGTGTGGTATGAAGCCTTTGCCAAGGCACGAAATATCGTGCCTTACAATCCTGTCGGCCACTTGGGTGTCGGCTCGCTGGCATTGACTTACGGCTTTGAGCACGCCACACCGAACAATTCACTGCCAGCGCTTTGGTACAAATCCCAAAGCTGGCAACCCTTGCTGGAGCGATGAGCGCATGACGACGCGGCTTCCGGACGCATTTCTCACGGTACGTAGCGAAGAAGGTCCTATAGACAAATGGGGCGATTTTATCGTACCTCCCTTCATCCATTCCTTGGGCATCAAGACTCAGACCAAAGCCTTTGTCATCGTGGGCGGACGCGGGTGCGGCAAGACCACCCTTCTTCGCTATTTTTGCCATCCTACTCAGTTCTCACCTAAGCGCAATGAGTTACCCGAAGACGCCTTCAGTCATATCGGCCTGTACTGGCGAGCCGACACGAACTTCCTGAACTCCTTCGTGGGCAACGAACAATCCGAATCGCGTTGGCGCGCAGCTTTTGAGCACGTCTTGGCCTGCGAGCTTGGGCGTGAATTGGTTTCTGCGCTTCGGTCCATCAACTGCAATGAAACCCGCCGGACTGCTTATGGTGGGCTGGACAAGCTGGATCTGACAGCCCTTCGCTCCTTTGACGCCGACTTTGGTCAATCACTGGAGAGCGTAGAACGCGTGCTATCGCGTAGGAGCGGTGAACTTGCCATCTGGCTCAACAACATGGAACAGGAGCCGACACCTCGGTTCATTCCCTTGACAGCCTTCTTGAATGCGTTCGTCGACACCATTCGAGCGCAGCTTCCCTACTTGGCAAAGTCCACCTTCGTCATCTTCATCGACGAATACGAAAACATGCGTGTGGAGCAGCAGAAGTTCATCAACGGACTTCTGAAGCACGGCATCCCCCCGCTGCTGTTCAACATTGCAATGAAAAGGAATGGCTTTCAGGTCAAGGAAACCCTCGGCCCGGAGTCCATTGAAGCCATTTCCGACTATCGCGAAGTCGATATAGAAAATGAGTTGATGGATGGCTTTGAACTCTTCGCTGCCGAACTAATGTTCTTCCGGCTTGCAGAGCTTCGTCCAGACCTGGCTAGCTTACTGGTGGTAGATACCGATCAGCTGACCTCCGTAGACAGGGTCAGCGAACGGTTTGGTAATGATACTTACCGGCGCAAAGTCGTAAGCGCCGCCGAACAGATGTTGCCACGCATTACTGAGCGCGAAGCAGCAGAAATCATTGTAGGCGATGATCGGCTTCGTTCTCGATTGATACGAAATATTGCCAGCGCACTAGAGAGCAGGTCTTCGAAGCTTTCTCCCGAATCCTTCATCAGTGAAATGATTCCTTGGGCATCCGTGATCATGCCCGCACTATTGTCCCGATCTCGGGAATCACCCACCGAACTGCAGGCCGAACTGCGCAAGCAGGAGGAAGGCAAGGATACTCGCTTTGCCTATGGCCACGACTTAATCATGACCAATCTATGGGGGTGTATCAACGCGCTGTATATGGATGCGCAGCGGACCTCCGTGCTCTTCAGCGGCTTTGGGGCCTTGACGTTGATGACACGCGGAAACGTCAGGCACTTCATCGACCTCGTCCACCGCATCTTCTTAGCCTACGAGCGGAACGGGAAGGTTAGCGTTGACCTGCCTGAAGTCGAAGCCCATATTCAGATGGATGCTATTCGCCAAGCCAGCGATGCGATCCTAGCCAAGGTTAAGGGGCACGGAAAGTTCGGCCCCCAGTTGCACGCTATGGCCCAGTGTCTGGGATCGATATTCCGGGAGCGACATCGCACAGCACGCCAGTCCGAGCCGGAAATCAATCATTTCGTGCTCGGAACGGGCGAAGTGACTGCTCACCTACAGAATTATCTGGATGAAGCTGAGAAGTGGTCGGTTCTATCCGTTACGCGCGAGACCAAAATGAAGAACGCGGCGATGATCACCTATGATTACATCCTTAACCCGGTTTTTGCGCCATTTTTTCAGATATCCTTTCGCAAGAAGCGGAGCCTGAAACTGGATGCCGAACATTTACGCCTCATGCTGGAGGGCGATCAGGGGCAACGAAACCAATTGGTCCGCGAGCTGGGGCGACGTGAGGACGATGCTATGGACTTATTTTCGGGTGCGAACTGACGTGGGCGTTTTTACCAACGGTGCCTTCAAGTTCTTTTCCAGCACCGCGCCCGAGCTCGATGACGCATGGCTGGCATGTGATATGGCACTGGTCGGCGAAGCGGTCGATGATAGAGGCGAGGCCAGTATCCAAGCCATTTCGCAGAGCGCAAGAGAGATGCTCACACTGCGCTTTGATGTCCTGAATCAGGCGTTTTATTTGAACGGCGTAGAGACACGATTTTCTGATTTCCGGGCTAAGCTCCATAAGGAAGCCGTCATCCTTATTGACGGTACAACACTAGGCTTTGGCGAGATACTGCAGTCAGTGAGGTTTGCAAAATCTAATGGCTGCCGGGAGCTACGTTTCTTGTACGCCGAACCCAAGTCCTACTCCGGCAGTGTGCCATTGGAAGGCCATGCCCAGGCAATCGATCACCGGCTTACCACTAACTGTAGCTTCTCCACTGTACAGGGCTTCGCTCAGGAATATTCCAGTAGCCGCCTCTGCTCACATGTTTTTATGCTCGGCTTTGAGCCCTCGCGCCTGCTTAGTGCCATTGAGCAGCGGCAGTTCAGCAACGACACCAGACGCCTATTCGCCATCGTAGGTGTTCCCGCGTTCCAGGCAGGCTGGGAAGCCTTCAGTATTCGCCCACATCTGGATGCATTGGCCGACATTGCCATCGGCGAGAACCAGATTTACTACTGCCAGGCCAATTCGGTTCGCGAAGCTTATATAACGCTGTGGTCGCTCTACCGCGAGCTTGGTGATGAGAATGGTTGCTTCTATGTCTCTCCGTTAGGCACCAAGCCGCACAGCGTAGCTGCGGCCCTATTCCTAGTGGAAACCAAAGGTGCCGATGCCTGTACCTCGCTCTATTACGACCACCCCGAGCGCGTCAAACACCGCTCCAAGGACGTTGGCCAGTGGCACTGTGTCAGAGTCACGCTGATTTAGGCGGGCAGTAAGGGCATGGACGCTAAGGTCTGTACAGTCAGGTGTTTGGCACAGCTTCCCGCAGCGTGAGCCAAGCGCCACTCCGTTCCAAAAGAGCTAGATAAGGTCTGCCACACCCGCTGACGGTAACGTTCCGGCACAGTAAGCCGGTAGACCGAGTCCGTATAGGGACCGGCACCACCATGGACGCGCGCCTGCCTAGCAATGCAGCGGCTTCCTACCCGCGCGATCAGCATGTCGCCAGAACGGGCGATCTGGTGCCCGGTTAGTTCGCCACCTTTCAGATGCACATCGCTTCCGTGGACGTCCAGATCCGTGGTGTGGAATGCCTTCAGCCCCAAGCGCTTGTAATCAGCATTCGAGCGGCTCCCTCTGGTAATTAAGGCCCCGCTCGATGCCAGCGTGTCCCGCATGCACGACAGATCCACACCAAGGCGTTCAATGGTGCGGTGGTAGTCAATGTCCAAGCTAGTTCGTGCCGCAATCTGATCGATGACCAGCTCGTCGACGATGTCTCCTTCCGCGGTGGCTTTGCGAAGCACAACGCGTCGCTTACGGGCAACTGCTTTGCGCCCGGAGATTAGGTGTGCACACACTTGTGCACGATCAAAGACCTTCTCAGGGAGCTGGGTAACGACCAGCTCCCCCATCTCTCGAGCGAGCGTCGTGCGAATCCCCGCGTAAGTTGGATCGCAGAGGATGGGTGAGGCCACAATGAAGCCCAGACTAGTGCCGCGGACCGCCATTTTCCATGCCTTGACCAAGAAGGCGACATCTCTACGCAACCAAGTACCTTCGGGCTCAAAACCCAGACTGGATTGTCTTACTTCGCATGTCAGAGTATCCGTGACCGCCATATGGCCGAAGGGTGGGTTGGACAGAATCCAGCTCGGCGGGCGGGATGGCTGCCAATGGCCATTTAGCAGATCCATCTGCACGATGCATCGATTGCGCCTGGGGTTCTGATTCAGCTCTATCACTAACTCTGGATCGACTTCCAACAAGGTAGCTCGCGCGGTCGGGTGCTTGCGCTGTGCCGCGTCGCTGAGCGCGCCTTCCCCCGCGCCCAAGTCAAGCAGCGAGGTCACGCCTTCAACCGGCACAGGGAGTGACCGCACCAACAGATCAGCAACAGCCTGCGGTGTGAACACCTGGCCGTATGCATCTGCACGATTCCGGGCCATGCGGTAGCGAAGGTCGGCCATCTGAGCAGCTCCTCTGTAGACACCTTGCATTCTGTATGCAAATTTGCACAATGTCCATATGGATCGCGCAAGCGGCTTGGCCGCACTCAACACAGTCATAGCCCGCCGCATAGCAACACAAAGTGCGATAGCTCGTGCAGTTGGGGTGCACCAGTCCCAGGTGTCAAGGATCGCTTCGGGCCACTTCAGAAGGTTGGATGGACATGCTCTGAAGGTATGCAAATATGCATATTCCTTAGTTATCCAGCGTAATGGAATTGGAAGTGCACATGCCGAAGACTTGGGAAGAAAGATGCTAGTGTTGGCCAACACTCAGCCCGAAGTGGCAACTGCATTGGGTGTCATGCTGGATGCAATGCTCAATCAGTCGTCCAGTGACAACGAAGCTGGTCCTGGAGAGCTGGCCCCGGAAATTTGAACAGTGCGATAGGTGGATTGCCTGCTCACTGAGGCGATGATGATCGCTATAGAAAGAGCAGATTCATGGCAAGACGACCCCGCCGCAACCACTCGCCGGCCTTCAAGGCCAAAGTGGCCCTGGCCGCCATCCGTGGCGACAAGACACTGGCCGAGCTGGCCCAGCAGTTCGATGTTCATCCCAACCAGATCACGCAGTGGCGCAGCCAGTTACTGGAGAACGCCGCAGGAGCGTTCGGTGCCACCGAGTCCGGCCCGCCGCCGGTAGATGTCAAGGCGCTGCACGCCAAGATCGGGGAGTTGACGCTGGAGAACGATTTTTTAGAAGGCGCGCTCACCAAAGCGGGTTTGCTGAGCGCAAAGCGATGATCGACCGCAGCCACCCCTTGCCCTTGAGCCGCCAAGCCAAGTGTGCCGGCATCAGTCGTGGCAGCGTATATTCCCTGCCGCGTCCGGTTTCGCCGGAAGACTTGGCGCTGATGCGCCGGATCGACGAGCTGCATCTGGAGCTGCCGTTTGCCGGCAGCCGGATGCTGCGCGATCTTCTCAAACAGGAAGGCATTGCCGTGGGCCGCAAGCACGTGGCCACGCTGATGCGGCGCATGGGCATTGAGGCGCTGTACCGCAAGCCCAATACCTCCCGCAGGCACCCGGAGCACAAGGTCTATCCGTACCTGCTGCGGGGCCTGAAGATCGACCGGCCCAACCAGGCTTGGGCGATGGACATCACCTACATCCCGATGGCCCGCGGCTTCGTCTATCTGGCGGCCGTGATCGACTGGTACAGCCGCCGTGCACTGGCCTGGCGGGTCTCGAACACGATGGACGCCGACTTCTGCCTGGAGGCCGTGAAAGAAGCCATCGCCCGGCACGGCCCCCCCGGAGATCTTCAACACCGATCAAGGCAGTCAGTTCAGCAGTCAGGCCTTCACCGGGTTGCTCAAGCAGCACGGCATCGCCATCAGCATGGACGGCAAGGGCTGCTGGCGCGACAACGTGTTCATCGAGCGGCTGTGGAAGTCGGTCAAGTACGAGGAGGTCTATCTGCGTGCCTACGACAGCGTCAGCCACGCCAGAAGCGCACTGGGGCGCTACCTGGACTTCTACAACCAGCGCAGGCCGCACACCGCGCTTGATCGGCTCACACCCGATCTGCTCTACTTCAACCAGTCGCTGCCCTGGCCAAAGGCAGCTTGAACCCGCAGGCGATCCACTTATCGAACTCAGCTCGACTGTTCAAACGAATGGGGCCAGCTCTAGGGTTCGCTCAAGCAATGCGTGATTGTGCTGACCCAGCACGAGTACGGCGCCCTAGTGAGCTTCTCCTACAACGTTGGCAGCCGTGCGTTCTGCCTGTCCGACGCTGGTATGCAAACTCAACGTTGAGGACTACGCCTGAGCCTGTGCAGGGTTGCTGCATTGGCGCTTCTTCCGGGGCAAGGACTGCGCGCTGCCCACCAACGCGCGGCTCTGCGGCGGGTCGGCCAAACGGCGCAGGCCGAACACCGCCAGTGCCTCGGAAAAGCTGAACCATGACGCTGATTCCTTGGCCGTATCGGTGGGTGAGGACACCGATGTGCATGCTTGGGTATCCGTGATCGACGACCTGCTCAGTGATGGCGATACATTGATGAGCGTTGCTGCTGGTAACAACGGCGAAATGGATCGAACAGTGGACAATGCCCGAGTGCAGGTGCCCTCGGACTGCGTCAACGTGTGTCCGTAGGCGCTGCCGACAACGTGGATGCGACGTGGTCACGTGTCGCCTACAGCGCCGTTGGTCCCCCGACAGTGCCTTTCCGTGATGACTACTTCATTAATTCCATCAACTTCCCGAACCTTTGGCGCTTTGGCGTGTTGAGCACGGATCACACTTTGCTCCCCCCGGACGGGTGAGACAGTCTCATGGACTTGGGCCGTTTCTCTCATGGACTTTGACTGAAAGATGCTATCTTCATCTGTAAATTTCTCATTTACTTCGACTCATTGACAGTGGTCAGCACTCCATAGGCTGAATGTCCGATTCGCCTTTAAGCCCCCTCTCCCCTGCTTGCGGGGGAGAAGGTTGGGGTGTGGGGGATTTCGCGACAGAGCGGATAGCCCGGACAAGCAACAGGCATTCGGGCTCGGCCTTTCCCATGTTCCGTCAGTGCCGCCCTTGCGTGGCTGTGTCCTGCCGGCTACCGGGCTGTCAGAGTTTGGGTGGGAGTCTGGGCCTGGTCATGTGCCAAGCCACTCCTTGTCACGCAGCGACAGGCGGCACGGACGGACTGTTGGGGCTGTCGTCAGGGTGCTCGTTGTCGTTGGCCGGTGCATCGCGCCAGCGCCAGTCGGCCGGGGTCAGGGCCGGCATGCCGTGTGCGATGCGTGAGCGGTCGCATTGTGAGCTGGCGCGGCCGAACTCCCAGGAAGCCTCCACTTCACGGCAGACCGAAGGCCGGCGCGGGTGGATGGTGCAGCGCGAGTATTCGCCGATGCGCGCATCCAGTGCCACGCAGCGCACCGGTTCGGAGTAGGTGCCACGCATGCATAGGCGGTGCGGGTCGAGGGTTTCGGTCAGTTCATCCGGAACCCCGTCGGGGTTGACTGCGTCCGATTCCATCCAGTGGAAGGCGACGCGGAACTGGGTGCAGCAGGCGCCACAGCGGAGGCAGGGATGCATCGGGGCGGGAATGCCGGGAAGGGCACGCATTTTTTTCCGTCGCGCGTCGCTGCGCAAGCGGTTTTTCATTTCCGGGCCGAAGCGGCCGTGGGCCGGGTTCAGCCTTCGCCCAGACGCAGCGGCAAGCGCACGGTCACCTCGATGCCTTCCTCGGTGCGGCGGCTGGTAAGACCGTAGCCGGGACCGTAGAGCTGGGCGATGCGGGCGGTGGCGTTGGTGACGCCGACGCTGTGCGGTGACTGATCATCGCAATGGCTGTGGTCGCGGATACGGATCACCAGGCTGTCATCCTCGGCGCGCACCGTGACGCGCGCGGCCACCAGCGTCATGGCTGGATCGTCACCGTGGCGCAGCGCGTTTTCGACCAGCGGTTGCAGCAGGAAGCGCGGCACCCGCGCGCGCGCCAGTTCGGGCGGCGAATCGACCTGCACGAACAGGCGTTCGGCATAGCGCAGCCGCATGATTTCCAGATACAGCTCCAGCAGCCGCAGCTCGTCGGCCAGCGTGGTTTCGGGGGTCTGTTCGCTGGTGAAGGAGTGCCGCAGCAGTGCGGTCATGCGCGCGATCATTTCCTCGGCCGCCTTGGGGTTGGCATAGACCAGCTGGGCGATTGACTTGAGCGTGTTGAACAGGAAATGCGGTTCGAGCTGGCGTTGCAATACCAGCAGTTGCGCCTGGCTGAGCTGGGCGCGCAATTCGACCGCTTCCAGTTCGCGGTTGCGCACGCCGCGGTAGCGGTCCACGACCAGGGTCAGCGCCACGACGACGGCATAGACGATGGCCTCGGCCGGCAATGCCAGCAGGTAACGGTGCAGGCTCAGGCTGTAGTCGCCGGCGCCATCCAGCCCCGGCCAGGTGATCAGCAGCTGGCGCAGCAGGCCGGTGGCGGTGGTGTGGGTGAAACCGACCGCGAGCACGATCAGCCCGTGCAACGGCAGATGGCGCGGCCAGCGTGGCCCGAATGGTGGCCAGCGCCGGGTGGCGTAGACCATCACCGGCACCAGCAGCGCCGCGACATAGGTGCCGGTGGCTTCCTCCAGCAGGATGCGCAGCCATTCGATCGAACGGTCCGAGGCCAGCCGGCCCAGATAGCGGTCCAGGAACAACAGCAACGCCACCGCCGTGGCCATCGCCAGCAGTCCGCCCCAGAGCTGGGTCGGAGTGAAGCGGCGCGACTTCATCGTTGGCGTTGGGCTGGACGACACGCGGAACACCAGGACAGGAGCGCAGGCATTGTAGAGGTCCGCGCCGTGCTTGCCAGTGCGGACGGTCCGGTCACGGCGTGGCCGGGGTCTTCTCGCCGGCTTCGATCAAGATGCGCAGGCGGTTTTCCGGCGGCGCGGTGGGGCAGACCACATGCCCGTTGAGCGCGCAGGGCGGGTTGTAGGCGCGGTTGAAGTCCAGCACCACGCGGCCATTCTGCGGCGCGTCGGCATACAGGAAGCGGCCACCGCCGTAGGTGCTGCGGCCGGAACTGCGGTCGGCGAAGACGAAGAACAGCCGGCCCTCACCGGCATCCATCGGCCACAGCACCTGGCGTTGGCCGTCGTGCTCGAACACGGCCTGGCCGGACACCGTGCCGGATTCGGGCGTGCCCAGCACGGTCAGGTATTCCAGCGTGCGCGGCGGATCGAACGGCTCCCATTCGGCTTCGATCCGCCAGTTCCGGTCGACCGGAAAATGCGGGATGCCATCGAACTGCGCGCGCAGCGGCGAATCCAGATCGCGCAGACGCCAGCCGACCAGATCGCCGGTGCGCACCACGTAGAACCAGGCGCTGTCGAAATCGATGCGGGTCGGGCCGCCTTCATCCAGCTGGGTCTTCAGCGCCACGTCGTCGAAGGTGGCACCGTCGATGCGCCCGGCGCCATCAGGGGCGGAGCGGAAATGCGTCTTGCCGTCGCTGTCCAGTCGCAGCGTGCCCAGCCACGCCGGGCCCTTGGGCAGCACGATGTCGCTGTCCGGCGCCGAGCCGACGCGGCTTTCACCTTCGTGCACCAGCCCGGAACCGATGAAGCTCAGATAGCCGTCTGGCCGCTTCAACGCTTCGTAGCGCGCGCTGCGCCAGGCTTCGGTCGCGGCCAGGTGGTCGTCATCCACGGACGCGGCCGCCCCGGCCGGCAGTGGCAACGCAATCAGCAGCAACAGCAGCAACAGCAACAGCAGGGACAGCACGGAACGCAGGATCATCGGTGTGGCCGGCAGGGAAAGTGGCCAGCTTACCTGCTGACGGCGAACGACATCAGCGCGCGCCGATGGATTCCGGCGCGCGCGCAGGCTTCATTCCACCGTCACGCTCTTGGCCAGATTGCGGGGTTTGTCGACATCGGTGCCGCGTGCCAGCGCCACGTGGTAGGCCAGCAGCTGCACCGGAATCGTGTGCACGATCGGGCTCAGCACGCCGACGTGGCGCTCGGTGCGGATCACGTGCACGCCCTCGCTCTCGCTGAAGTTGCTGTCGGCATCGGTGAACACGAACAGCTCGCCACCGCGCGCGCGCACCTCCTGCATGTTCGACTTCACCTTCTCCAGCAGGCTGTCGTTGGGCGCGATCACCACCACCGGCATGTCCTCGTCCACCAGCGCCAGCGGGCCGTGCTTGAGCTCGCCGGCGGGGTAGGCCTCGGCGTGGATATAGGAGATTTCCTTGAGCTTGAGCGCGCCTTCCAGCGCGATCGGGTAGTGCACGCCGCGGCCGAGGAACAGTGCGTGCTGTTTCGGCGTGAAGTGCGCGGCCCAGCCGATGATCTGCGGCTCCAGATTGAGCGCGTGCTGCACGCTGCCGGGCAGGTGGCGCAGTGCTTCGATGTGCTCGGCTTCCTGGGCTTCCGACAGACGGCCGTTGAGCTTGGCCAGCGTCGCGGCCAGTGCGAACAGGCCCACCAGCTGGGTGGTGAAGGCCTTGGTCGAGGCCACGCCGATCTCGGCGCCGGCGCGGGTGTAGAACACCAGTTTGCTGGCGCGCGGGATGGCGCTTTCCGGCACGTTGCAGATTGAAAGCGTGTGTTCGTGGCCGAGCGATTTGGCGTATTTGAGTGCCTCCATCGTGTCCAGCGTTTCGCCGGACTGGGAGATCGTCACCACCAGGTGCTTCGGGTTCGCGACGGCGGTGCGGTAGCGGTATTCGCTGGCGATTTCGACGCTGCACGGCAGGCCGCTGATCGCCTCGATCCAGTAGCGCGCCACCGAGCCGGCGTAATAGCTGGTGCCGCAGGCCAGGATCTGCACGCCTTCGACCTGGCCCAGCACGGCGGCGGCATCCTTGCCGAACAGCGTCGGCTCGAAACTGCCGGCGTCGATGATCGCTTCCATCGTGTCGCCCAGCGCGCGCGGCTGCTCGTGGATTTCCTTCTGCATGAAATGGCGGTACGGGCCCAGCTCCAGCGAGGCCAGCGAGACATCGGAGAGGTGTTGCTCGCGCTGTACCGGCGCGTCATCGCCATCGAATACGGTGACGCCGGCGCGGGTGATTTCGGCGGTGTCGCCTTCTTCCAGGAAGATCACCCGGCGCGTGGCCTGCAGGATCGCCGAGACGTCCGAAGCGACGAAGTTCTCGCCTTCGCCCAGGCCGATCAGCAGCGGGCAACCCATGCGCGCCACCACCATCCGTTCCGGCTCGCGGCAGCTGACCACGGCCAGCGCGTAGGCGCCGTGCAGTTCCTTGACCGCACGTTGCAGCGCGCCGAGCAGGCCGCGCGCCGGGCCGGATCCGGGTGCGTCGTCGTCTTTCAGGTAGTGGTGGATCAGGTGCGCGATGACCTCGGTATCGGTCTGCGATTCGAATTGGTAGCCCAGTCCGATCAGGCGCTCACGCTGCTGCTCGTGGTTTTCGATGATGCCGTTGTGCACCAGCGCCACGCCGTGGCTGACGTGCGGGTGGGCATTGGATTCGGTGACGCCGCCGTGCGTGGCCCAGCGCGTGTGGCCGATACCCAGCGTGGCGGAGAAGCCTTCGGCGCTGGCCGCGCCTTCCATTTCGGCCACGCGCCCGGTGCGGCGCACGCGGCGGATGTCGGCACCGTCCACGACCGCGATGCCGGCTGAATCATAGCCGCGATATTCAAGCCGCTTCAGGCCTTCGATGAGGACCGGAACCACGTCGCGATCGGCGATCGCGCCAACGATGCCGCACATGCAGATGCTCGCACTTGGAGAAGGGCGGCAAGTATCGCATGCGCCCGTCCGGCGGCTGGGGCGAACGTCCGGCCGGACGTGGCGGACAGCGGGCCGAGCTGGGGCGAATCCATGGCAATCAATAGTTTGCGTCGGGTTTCAGGCTGGCACGCTCCATGCATCCTTCAAACGGAACAATGCCACCGGACACGGCCGTACCCATGATTCCCGACACTTCCGCCCAGGACCAGCGCCTGACTCCCGACCGCCGCGTGCCGCGGCAATGGCTGCTTGCTGGTGCTGGACTTGTGCTGCTGGTGCTGGCCCTGGTCTGGATCGCGGCACGCTGGTCCGGGGCGAGCCAGTCCTTCGATGCCTCGCGTCTGCGCATCGCGCAGGTGACGCGCGGTGATCTGGTGCGCGATATCGCCGCCGATGGCCGCGTCATCACCGCCAACAGCCCGACGCTGTACGCGATTGCTGGCGGCACCGTGAGCCTGAAAGTGGTGGCCGGCGATGCGGTGACGCGCGGGCAGGAGCTGGCCAGCATCGACAGCCCGGAACTGCGCAGCCGGCTGGTGCAGGAAGCCGCCACCCTGGCCAGCCTGCAAGGCGAATCGCGGCGCGCCGGACTGGATGCGCAGCTGGCGCGTTTCGAGGCGCAGAAACTGCTGGATCAGGCCCGCATCGAACACACCGCAGCGCAGCGCGAACTGGAGCGCAGCGAGCGCGCCTTCGAACGCGGCGCGGTGCCGCGCAACGATCTGGACCGCTCGCGCGACAACCTGCGCAAGGCCGAAGTGGGGCTGGAAGCGGCACGCCAGAGCCAGACGCTGCAGAGCCAGGGCGCGAGCATCGATGCGCAGAACAAGCACCTGATGGCCGAGCGCCAGCAGGCCGTGGTCGATGAACTGCAACGCCAGGTCGATGCGCTGACGCTGCGCGCCCCGTTCGATGGCCAGGTCGGCCAGGTGCAGGTGGCGCAGGGCAGCAATGTCACGGTCAACGCGCCGGTGCTGGCGGTGGTGGACCTGTCCGAATTCGAGGTGGAAATCCGCGTGCCGGAAAGTTTCGCGCGCGATCTGGCGATCGGCGTGCCAGCGCAGATCCGCAGCAGCGGCAGAGACTACGCGGCACAGGTGGCGGCAGTCTCGCCGGAAGTGGTCAACGGCGAAGTCACCGCGCGGCTGCGTTTCGGTGATGGCCAGCAACCGCTCGGCCTGCGCCAGAACCAGCGCCTGTCCGCACGCATCGTGCTGGACCGGCGCGACGACGTGCTGATGGTCGAACGCGGCCCGTTCCTGGAACAGGGCGGCGGCCGTTTCGCCTGGGTGGTGCATGACGGCGTCGCCGAACGCCGCCCGATCCAGGCCGGCGCCAGCAGCCTCAACGCGGTCGAAATCGTCTCCGGCCTGGCCGTCGGAGAGCAGGTCATCGTGTCCGGCGCCGACGGTTTCGGCGATGCGCAGCGCGTGAGAGTACGAGGGATTCGGGATTAGGGATTGGAGATTCGCAAGAGCGAAAAAGCCAAACCCACCCGTCGTCCCGCTTTACCAGTCCCCAATCCCTAATTTCCAATCCCGAGGTTTTTTATGCTGGACATGCGTCAGGTCACCAAGGTCTACCGCACCGAACTGGTCGAAACCCATGCGCTGCGCTCGCTCGATCTGCGCGTGGCCGAAGGCGAGTTCGTCGCCGTCACCGGCCCGTCCGGCTCGGGCAAGACCACCTTCCTCAACATCGCCGGCCTTCTGGAGACCTTCACGCGAGGCGAGTACGTGCTGGATGGCGTCGATGTCAAAGGGCTGAACGACAACGCCCGCTCGCGTCTGCGCAACGAGAAGATCGGCTTCATCTTCCAGAGCTTCAACCTGATCCCCGACCTCAACCTGTTCGACAACTGCGACGTGCCGCTGCGCTACCGCCGCATGCCGGCCGCCGAACGTCGCCAGCGCATCGAGGCCGCTTTGACCCGCGTAGGCCTGGGTTCGCGCATGAAGCATTACCCGGCCGAACTGTCCGGCGGCCAGCAGCAGCGTGCCGCGATTGCGCGCGCGCTGGCCGGTTCGCCGCGCCTGCTGCTGGCCGACGAACCCACCGGCAACCTGGATTCGCAGATGGCGCGCAGCGTCATGGAGCTGCTGGAGGAGATCAACGCGCAGGGCACCACCATCGTCATGGTCACGCACGATCCGGAACTGGCGGCGCGGGCGCAGCGCAATGTGCACATCGTGGACGGCATCGCGACCGATCTGCAGCGTGGTGCGGCAGCGGCGCACGCGGCGCAATAGGACGCTCCCGGTGTTCGGCTATTACCTCTATCTGTTCGATGCAACCGCGATCGAGGCGTTCGGCCTGCGTCCGGTGCAGGGCAATGGCTTCAGCGCCAGTGATTTCCAGCCCATCGAGATGTTCGTGCCGCGCGATGGCATGGTGTGGGTGCCGCGCGCGCTGGCCGACCACCTGTGGCCGGGTGAAAGTCCGCTGGGCAAGGAACTGTGGAGCGCAGGGCATTTCCGCGTGGCGGGCGTGCTGGACAACTTTGCCGTCACCGCGCCGGGCCGTACCGAGGAAGGCGTGCCCGGTGCGCAATGGTCGGTGATCGTGCCGGTGCGCGATGATGCGCAGTCGGGCAGTTATGTGCTGCGTGCCGATCCGCTCGACCTGCCGCAGGTGATGCGGGACGCGCGTGAAGCGGTGGCGCGCGCCGTGCCCGAGGCGGTGCTGGATCAGCACAACAGTCTGATGCTTTCCGAACTGCGCAAACGCTACTTCCACACGGATCGCACGATGGCATGGCTGCTGCTCGGCGTGATGGCGGCGATGTTGCTGGTGACAGCATTGGGCATCGTCGGGCTTGCGAGCTTCTGGGTTGCGCAGCGCACCAGGCAGATCGGCATCCGGCGTGCCCTGGGCGCCACGCGCGGCGACATCCTGCGCTACTTCCAGACCAAAAACTTCCTGCTCGCCAGTGCCGGCATCGTGCTTGGCACGGTGCTGGCCTACGGCGGCAATTTGCTGCTGATGCACCATTTCGAACTGGCGCGGCTGCCGCTGATCTACCTGCCGGTGGGCGCCTGCCTGCTGTGGATCATCGGGCAACTTGCCGTCCTGGGCCCGGCGCTGCGTGCCTCCAGCGTGCCGCCGGCCATCGCCACACGCAGCGTCTGAATCGGAGATCCCATGTTCGGCTATTACTTGAATTTGGCCCTGCGCAGTTTCATGCGCAACAAGGTGCTGACCGCATTGATGGTGCTGGCGATTGCGCTGGGCATTGGTGCATGCATGACCACGCTGACCGTTTTCCATGTGTTGTCGGGGAACCCGATCCCACAAAAGAGCGATCGCCTGTTCGCGGTGCAGCTTGATCCCGAGCCCGCCAATTCCTACAGCCCGGGCCATGAGCCGGATTATCAGCTCACACGTTTTGACGCCGAGGAGCTGCTGCGGCAGCAGCGCGGCAAACGGCAGGCGATGATGGTTGGTGCCAGCGTGATCATCGAGACCGAGGGCAGCACCACGAAACCTTTCATCGATCATGCGCGCTACACCTCTGCCGATTTCTTCCCGATGTTCGATACGCCCTTCCAGCATGGTCAGGGCTGGACAAGAGACGACGATGAAGCCCGCGCCCGCGTGGCCGTCATCGCCAAACCGCTCAACGACAAGCTGTTCAACGGTGCCGACAGCACGGGCCGGGAAATCCAGATCGGCGGCAGAGCGCTGCGCATCACCGGGGTTCTCGACCACTGGGTGCCAAGCCCCAAGTTCTACGACCTCTACACCGGCGCCTACGGCCGCGACGAGCAGGTGTTCATTCCCTTCTCCACGGCAATGGAGCTGGGTATGGGGACCAGCGGCACCACGAACTGCTTTGGCAGCAGTCCGGTCAACGATACGACCGACGTCAACGCACCCTGCACCTGGATCCAGTTCTGGGTGGAACTTGAGGACGCCGATCAGGCTGGCACCTACAAGGCTTATCTCGACAACTATTCCGCCCAGCAGAAGGCCGCCGGACGTTTCGAGCGCGAACCCAACACGCGCCTGCGCAATGTCATGGAGTGGTTGGACCACCGTCAGGTGGTACCTGGCGATGTGCAGCTGCAGATGTGGTTGGCATTCGGCTTCCTGCTGGTGTGCCTGGTCAATGCCGTGGGTCTGCTGCTGGCCAAGTTCCTGCGCCGTGGCGGCGAGATCGGTGTGCGTCGCGCGCTCGGCGCCTCGCGCGGGTCGATTTTTGCCCAGTGCCTGGTCGAAGCTGGCACGGTCGGTCTGGCAGGCGGCGTACTCGGCCTGGGCCTGGCGCTGCTTGGGTTGTGGACGGTCCGGAGGCAGTCCACCGGCTACGCGGAACTGGCGCAGCTGGACGGCGCGATGCTGCTGGCCACGTTCGTGCTGGCGCTGCTCGCCGGTCTGTTTGCGGGGTTGCTGCCGGCTTGGCGGGCGATGCAGATCACTCCCGCCATCCAACTGAAATCGCAGTAGGAGTCCGCCATGGAAATCCGACCCATTCTATCCAGCCTGCGGCGCCACAAGACTGCGGGCGCGCTGATCGTGCTTCAGGTGGCGCTGACTTGCGCCATTGTCTGCAACGCCCTGTTCCTGATCACCGAGCGTCTGGACAGCGTGTCCCTTTCCAGTGGCATCGCCGAGCAGGAACTTCTGCAGATTCGCTTGAGCGGGCTGGGGCCGGGTGACAACGCCGATGCACGCACCCGCGAAGACCTGGTTGCGCTGCGTGCCATACCCGGCGTGGTAGGCGTGACATTGACCAACCAGTTGCCGTTCAGCGCCAGCTCCTCGAACTCCGGTCTGGCGCTGGCTCCCGACCAGGAGCATCCGACGCTCAACGCCACCACGTACCGGGCATATGACGGCATGGTGGAGACGCTGGGCATCCGCCTGTCGGCCGGCCGCGACTTCCGGCCCGACGAGTACATCGACATCACCGAGATGGAAGCGGTCACCGACTACAGCACGCTCAGCAGTCCTGCGATCATCTCTGCTGAGGTCGCCGAGAGGATGTTTCCCTGGGACAGCGCTCTGGGCAAGACGATCTATCTTGGCCCGATCCCGCTAACGGTCATCGGCGTGGCGGACACGCTGACGCGCCCCAATGGCTCCAACGGCGGCAATATGACCTATTCCTTCATCCTGCCGCTGCGGCACAACTACAACAACGGTGGCTTCTACATGTTGCGTGTTGCCGATCCGGAGCGACGTGGCGAGGTGCTGGAAGCCGCCGTCGCGGTGCTGGAGAAAATCGATCCGAACCGGCTGATCCTCAACCAGCGCAGCTACAGCGAGATGCGCGAAGAGTTCTTCAGCAGTGATCGCGAGATGATCGGCTTGCTGCTGGTGGTATGTCTCGCACTGTTGGCGGTGACTGCGTTCGGCATTGTCGGGCTGGCCAGTTTCTGGGTGCAGCAGCGCACTCGCCAGATCGGTGTGCGGCGTGCGCTGGGGGCGACGAAGGGGCAAATCCTGCGCTACTTCCAGACCGAGAACTTCCTGCTCGCCACGCTTGGCATTGTGCTCGGCATGCTTGGCGCGTATGGCATCAACCAGTGGCTGATGGCGACGCAGGAAATGGCGCGTCTGCCACTGTACTACTTGCCGGTGGGCGCACTGGTGCTGTGGTTGCTGGGGCAGGTGGCGGTGTTCGGGCCCGCGCGGCGTGCGGCCAGTGTGCCGCCGGCGATCGCCACACGCAGCGCCTGAATCAGTGTCCGGCTTAGTGGCCGAGGCCGCGCTGTGTCAGCCAGTACACCGCAAAGCTCGCCAGCCAATGGCTGCCGGCGTAGTGCTCGGCGCTGACCCCAGCCACGCCGGCATCGCCGTGCGTCTTTGCGCTGGCGTGCAGTGTGTCGCGCCGGGCGTCTTCGGGCGGCAGGCCGGCGGCGATGCCGTCCAGCATCCAGGCGCGGCTGATATTGAGGCCGTCGATATGCGCCAGCTTGCCGTCGGCGCGGTCGCTGACTTCGCCCAGCGCCAGCCAATCCGGTTCACCCAGTGTCGGCAGGAAGGCGGTCAGCCAGATGGCGAAATCCTCCGGCGGCAGCAGCCGGCGCATGAAGTCGGCTTCGGCCAGGCAGGGCGAAAGGAAATCGTGGCCGGAGGGCTCGTAGGTCAGCGGGCACTCGCGGTCGGCGGCGTAGAAGCGTTGCCCGGCATCGGCCAGCAGCGCACGCAGCGCGCTGTTTTCGACCTGCACGGCGTAGTCGTGGATCAGGCCGAAGGCGAACGCGGTCTGGTAGTGCTCGCCGCCACGGATCGGGTAGCGCAGTTTCGGCAGCCAGTCGGACAGGCGCTGCACGGTGACGTCTTCCAGCGGCCGCAGCCACTGCCGCCATTGGCGTGCATCGGCGTCGTCCCATTGCTCCAGTTCGGCCACCAGTTGCAGCAGCCAGGCGTGGCCGTAGGGGCGCTCGAATCCGGCGCGCTCCGGGTGCGCCATATAGGCCGCTTCCTGCAGCAGCCGGCTCTGCGTCAGGTTGCGCGCCAGCGCGGCTTTCGCGTCGGCCGCGAAGCCGGTCTCCGGATGCAGCCGCGCCAGCCGCACCAGCAGCCAGTGGCCATGCACCGCGGAGTGCCAGTCGAAGCAGCCGTAGAACGCCGGAGTCAGCCGACTGGGCCGGTCCACGTCCTGCGCATCGGCCATCACGTGGTGCACGATGTTGGGGAATTCCTTTTCCACGCAGGCCAGCGCCAGCGCCGCGAAGCGCCCGGCCCGGGCTTCATCCAGCGCGTGCGCGCCGGCCGGTGCCAGCCAGGCGAGGCCGAGAAGAAGTGCGGCGAGGATGCGGTGTCGGCAGGGCATGGGCAGGTTCCGGTGTCGGGTTCGCGGCGATGGTACCGCGACGCTGGACCAGCCGACGCGCGCGCCTGCCGCAGCGCAGGTACGCTTGCCGGCCGGGTTGCTTCACCGATGGTTTCCTGAAGGTTTTTCCGCATGTCCACCGTTCTTGTCATCGACGACAACCACGCCGTGATCACCGCGCTGGAGACGTTGTTCTCGCTGCACGACATCCGCACGCTCGGCGCCGATTCGCCCGAGGCCGGGCTGGAAGTGCTGGAAAGCGGCGGCATCGATCTGGTGATTTCGGACATGAACTTCCGCGCCGACACCACGTCCGGCGAGGAAGGTGTGGTGCTGTTCCGGCAGATCCGCGCATGCAATCCGGACATGCCGGTGATCCTTTTGACCGCGTGGACGCATCTGGAAGCGGCGGTGGAATTGGTCAAGGCTGGTGCCGCCGATTACCAGGGCAAACCCTGGGACGACCAGAAGCTGCTGACCTGCGTCAACAACCTGCTGGAACTGGCGCAGACCCGCCAGGCATTGACCGAACACCACGCTGGCGAGCGCAGCCGACACGAGGCGCTGGCCACGCAGCACGATCTGCGCGGTCTGGTCTGGGCCGATCCGGCCAGCGAGGCGTTGCTGCGGCTGGCCTTGCAGGTGGCGCGCTCGGATCTGCCGGTGCTGATCACCGGCGCCAATGGCAGCGGCAAGGAAAAATATGCCGAGATCGTGCATTTCAATTCGCCGGTGCGGGCCGGGCCGTTCATCGCGGTCAACTGCGGTGCACTGCCGCAGGACCTGATCGAGGCCGAGTTGTTCGGCGCCGAGCCCGGCGCGTTCACCGGCGCCGGCAACAAGCCGCGTGCCGGCAAGTTCGAGGCGGCCGATGGCGGCACCCTGTTCCTGGATGAAATCGGCACCCTGCCGCTGGCCGGTCAGGTCAAGCTGCTGCGGGTGCTGGAGACCGGCTGTTTCCAGCGCCTGGGCAGCAACAGCGAGCGTCAGGTGACGGTGCGCGTGGTCAGCGCCACCAATGCCGATCTTGCCGCGATGATCGCCGAAGGCCGCTTCCGCGAGGATCTCTACTACCGCCTCAACGGCATCGAATTGCAGCTGCCGCCGCTGGCGCAGCGCCCGCGCGACATCCTGCCGCTGGCACGGCATTTCCTGCCCGAAGGCGCGCGCTTTTCCGACAGTGCGCAGCAGGCCCTGCTGGCCCACCCCTGGCCGGGCAATGTGCGTGAACTGCGCAATGCGGTGCAGCGCGCCGCACTGCTCTCCGGTGAACACATCGAGGCGGCGGCGCTGGGCCTGCCGCCAGCGGCCAGCACCACACCGGTGAATGCGGGGAACGAACCGGACCGGGCCGCGATCGAGGCGGCGATGCAGCGCGCCGGTGGCGTGCTGGCGCAGGCCGCCGCCGAGCTGGGCCTGTCGCGTCAGGCGCTGTACCGACGCCTCGAACGCTTCGGCATTGAGCGCGAATAGGCCGGTCGAACACGATGCGCTCCCTTCGCGCGCTGCCGTTGGCGGTCTGGATGCTGGCGCTGATGCTGCTCGGCATCGTGCTGGCGGCGGCGGGCGTGGTGCTGTTCTCGCACTGGTTGCCGCCGTGGCTTGCCGCGCTGTTGTCCGTGGCGGTGACGGGTGTAGTGATGGCGTTGTTGGTCTGGCGCGCGCTGGTGCCGCTGCGGGCGCTGTTCCGTGCGCTGGCCGGCACCGTGGCCGGCTATCGCGATGGTGATTTCAGCTTCGGCATCCGCTGGGATGGCCATGCCGATGTGCGCGAACTGGTCGATGCCCACAATGCTCTCGGTCAGGCCCTGCGCGAGCAGCGCGTGAACCTGGTGCAGCGCGAACTGCTGCTGGACACGGTGGTGCAGAATACGCCGGTGGCGATGCTGCTGCTGGATCCTTTGCAGCATGTGGTGCTGGGCAATCTCGCCGCGCGTCGCCTGTTCGGCGAAGGCCGCAAACTGGAGGGCCGCCACTTCGACGAGCTGTTGACGCAGCTGCCGGACACCATGCGCGATGCATTGGCACGTGGCGGCGACAGCATGTTCAGCGCTGGTGAAGAGCAGGACATCTTCCAGCTGACCCGGCGGGTATTCCGCCTCAACGGCCGCCCGCACGAACTGCTGCTGTTGCGCCAGGTCACGGCCGAACTGCGTCGTCAGGAAGTGCGTACCTGGAAGAAGGTGATCCGCGTCATCAGCCACGAGCTGAACAACTCGCTGGCACCGATCGCCTCGCTGGCGCATTCGGGCCGGGAGCTGCTGAAGCGCGGCAAGCTGGAAAAACTGCCGCTGGCGCTGGACACCATCGAGGAGCGTGCGCGCCATCTGGAGCGTTTCCTGCGCGATTACGCCCACTTCGCCAAGCTGCCGGCGCCGCGCATCGAGGAAGTGGATTTGCGCAGCTTCATCGAGCGCCTCGGTACGCAGGTGGAATTCGTGCTGCACGGGCCGCTGCCACAGGGGCGGGTGCTGTTCGATCCGGCCCAGATCGAACAGGCCTTGCTGAACCTGCTCAAGAACGCGCACGAAGCTGGCGGTGATCCGGCCCAAATCCGGCTCGGCTGGCAGCCTCACGCCCGGGGTTGGCGGATCGAAGTGAGCGACCGGGGCGCCGGCATGAATCCGGCCGCGCTGGAGCATGCGCTGCTGCCGTTCTATTCGACCAAGCGCAGCGGCACCGGCCTGGGCCTGTCCCTGGCGCGCGAGATCGCCGAAGCCCACGGCGGCCATCTGGACCTGGCCAACCGCGACGGTGGCGGTTTGCGGGTCTGGCTGGTGCTGCCGGCCGATGCGCCCGCGATGAGCTGATCGCATTGACGGCATGGTTCGCTACGATGGAAGTGTGCTGCACCGCAACATGGTTGCCCCCCGATTCACCCAGCTGTTATGATTCACAGGCTTAGCAGGACGTTCCTCCGCAGCAGCATGCGGGCGCCGTCCCGAATCCGGAAGTCAATCGTGCTCAATTCCGTGGCCCATGGCCGACAGCAGGCCCGCAAGGTTCTGATCGTCCAGCTGGCCGCAGTGGTTGCGTCCGCGCTTCTGCTCTGGTTCGTCAGCCCGGCGCATGCGCTGGCGGCGGCCCTCGGAGGTGGAGCGCTGGTGCTGGGTTCGGGCGTGGCGGCATGGCTTGCCCTGTCGGGACAGGCGCCGGCAGCAGCCGGGCTGGCGCTGGGGCGGTTGCTTGCGGGCATGGTGTTCAAGTGGCTGGTGCTGATTCTTGCGCTGGCACTGGGCGCCGCAGTGTTGAAGCTGCCGCCCATCGGCCTTGCCGCCGGTGTTGCAGCAGCGCTGGTGGCACAGGTCGTGGCATTGCTGCGGCATTGATATCCAACAACTTTCCGGGGTTCAGGACACATGGCGGGCGAGGCGGAACTCACTCCGACAACGTACATCCAGCATCACCTTCAGAATTTGGTGATGCCGGTGGGCGAAGGTACTTTCTGGACGCTGCATCTGGACACCCTGATCACTTCGGTGCTGATGGGCCTGCTGATCGTGTTCGCGTTCTGGATGGCCACACGCAAGGCCACCGCCGGGGTGCCGGGCAAATGGCAGGCCTTCGTCGAGATCCTGCTCGAGTTCGTCGATCGCCAGGCGCGTGACACCTACCACGGGACCAGCAAGCTGGTGACGCCGATCGCGATCACGCTGTTCTTCTGGATCCTGCTGATGAACATGATGAAGTTCATCCCGGCCGATTTCATCGCCAAGCCGCTGGAGCTGCTTGGTGTGCCGTACTGGAAGCCGGTGCCGACCGCCGACGTCAACGCCACACTGGGCATGTCGATCAGTGTGTTCTTCCTGATGCTGTTTTTCGCGCTGCGCTCCAAGGGCCTGTTCGGCTTCGGCAAGGAGTTCCTGACCGCGCCGTTCGGCAAGTGGATGATGCCGTTCAACCTGATCCTCAACATCGTCGAGTGGATCTCCAAGCCGATCTCGCTGGCGATGCGTCTGTTCGGCAACATGTTCGGTGGCGAAATCGTGTTCCTGCTGATCTGGGTGCTCGGCGGTGCCGGGCTGCTGGGTCTGCTGGGTGGTGCCGTGTTCGGCCTGGGCTGGATGATCTTCCACATCCTGGTCGTGCCGCTGCAGGCCTTCATCTTCATGATGCTGTCGATCGTGTACCTCAGCCTGTCCGAAGACAGTCACTGATCCTTTCCGTTTCACCTTTGTCTTTCAACCCTAGATATCCGTTCCGGAGAAAACCATGGAAACTTTGTCCGCCCTCGCTTCCGTCCAGGCCTCGACCGTTCTGGCCATCGGCATCATGATCGGCCTGGCCGCGCTTGGCGCAGGTCTGGGTCTGGCCATCATGGCCGGCAAGTTCCTCGAATCCGCCGCCCGCCAGCCTGAGCTGATCCCGGTGCTGCAGGTCCGCATGTTCATCACCGCCGGCCTGATCGACGCCGCGTTCATCATCAGTGTCGCCGTCGGCCTGCTGTTCGCCTTCGCCAGCCCGTTCTTGGTCGGCGGACTGGCACCGTAAGGTTCCGGAACGAACCCGACGGGCCTGTCGCCCGCCCACGAGGCAGCGGCAGGTTGATTGGGAAGCCTGAAGGCGTTCGCGCCGAAGGCTTCCCGAGCACAGGCAGAGCGCAACCATGAATCTCAATCTGACCCTGATCGCCCAGGCACTGGCTTTCGCCACGCTGATCTGGCTGATCGCCACCCTGATCTGGCCGCCCTTGCTCAAGGCGATCGAAGAGCGCCAGAAGAAGATCGCCGAAGGCCTGGCCGCCGCCGACAAGAGCCAGGAAAGCCTGGCCAAGGCCGAGGAGCAGGTCGCCGAGCTGCTGCGCGAGGCCCGCACCAAGGCCAACCAGATCATCGATCAGGCCAACGTCCGTGCCAACCAGCTGGTCGAGCAGGCCAAGCAGGAAGCCGTGGCCGAAGCCGAGCAGCAGAAGGCACTGGCCCAGGCCGAAATCGAATCAGCCACCTTCCGCGCCAAGGAAGAGCTGCGTCGCCAGGTGGCCGATCTGGCCGTGGCCGGCGCCGAGAAGCTGATCAACCGCCAGATCGACAGCACTGCCCAGAAGGCGCTGCTGGACGAGTTGGCCGGCCAGCTTTGATCCGGAGCCTGCGATGAGCACCGCCCTCACCCTTGCACGCCCCTACGCCCGTGCTGCGGTTTCGCTGGCCAGGGAACAGGGCCGCCTGAGCATCTGGTCCGACGCGCTGGGCTTTGCCGCGATGATTGCTGCCGATGAGTCGGTGACATCGCTGCTGAACAGCCCGTCGATGAGCGCCGACGCTGCGGTGACACTGCTTTCGCCCGAAGGCGAGGTCGACGCCGACTTCCAGCAGTTTCTGCGCGTGCTGTCGGCCAATGGCCGCCTGCCGTTGTTGCCGGAAATCGCCACGCTGTTTGAACAGGCCCGGGCCGAAGCAGAAAAGGTCGTCAACGTCCGCGTAACCTCGGCCAGCGCGATGGATGCCGCCCAGGTTGAAACGATCAGCACCGCGCTGCGGCGCCGCTTTGGCAGCGAGATCGCGTTGACCCAGGCGGTGGATCCGGACCTGATCGGTGGCGCCATCATCGACGCCGGCGACGTGGTGATCGACGGCTCGGTGCGCGGCAAGCTGGACCGCCTGCGCACCACGCTCGCCCAATGACGCTTTCCTCTTGAACCTCCTCCGGCGCAGGCGCCGGATATCAGGGACACACCCATGCAAACCCAGCTCAACCCGTCTGAAATCAGTGAACTGATCAAGCACCGCATCGAGAAGGCCCAGCTTTCTGCGGAAGCGCGCAACGAAGGCACCGTGACCTCGGTCGCCGACGGCATCGTGCGCATCTACGGCCTGGCCGATGCGATGCAGGGCGAGATGATCGAACTGCCCGCCGCCGCCGATGGTTCGGCCACCTACGCGCTGGCACTGAACCTGGAGCGCGACTCGGTCGGCGCCGTGGTGCTGGGCGATTACGAACACCTGCGCGAAGGCGATGTGGCCAAGACCACCGGCCGCATCCTGGAAGTGCCGGTGGGCCCGGAACTGCTGGGCCGCGTGGTCAATGCCCTGGGCGAGCCGATTGACGGCAAGGGCCCGATCGCCGCCTCGCTCAGCGCACCGGTGGAGCGCGTCGCGCCCGGCGTGATCTGGCGCAAGTCGGTCGACCAGCCGGTGCAGACCGGCTACAAGTCGGTCGACTCGATGATCCCGATCGGCCGTGGCCAGCGTGAACTGGTCATCGGTGACCGCCAGACCGGCAAGACCGCGCTCGCCATCGACGCGGTGATCAACCAGAAGAACACCGGCATCAAGTGCGTCTACGTCGCGATCGGTCAGAAGGCTTCGACCGTGGCCAACATCGTGCGCAAGCTGGAAGAAAATGGCGCACTGGCACACACCATCGTGGTCGCCGCCACCGCGTCCGAATCGGCTGCGATGCAGTACATCTCGGCGTACTCGGGCTGCACCATGGGCGAGTACTTCATGGACCGCGGCCAGGACGCGCTGATCGTCTACGACGACCTCTCCAAGCAGGCCGTCGCCTACCGCCAGATCTCGCTGCTGCTGCGCCGTCCGCCAGGCCGCGAAGCCTATCCGGGCGACGTGTTCTACCTGCACTCGCGCCTGCTGGAGCGCGCCGCGCGCGTGTCCGAGGAGTATGTGGAGAAGTTCACCAACGGCGAAGTGAAGGGCAAGACCGGCTCGCTGACCGCACTGCCGATCATCGAAACCCAGGCTGGCGACGTCTCCGCGTTCGTGCCGACCAACGTGATCTCGATCACCGACGGCCAGATCTTCCTGGAAACCGACCTGTTCAACGCCGGCATCCGCCCGGCCGTGAACGCCGGCATCTCGGTGTCGCGCGTCGGTGGTTCGGCCCAGACCAAGATCATCAAGAAGCTGTCCGGCGGCATCCGCATCGCGCTGGCGCAGTACCGTGAACTGGCCGCGTTCGCGCAGTTCGCATCGGATCTGGACGAGGCCACCCGCAAGCAGCTGGAGCGCGGTCAGCGCGTCACCGAGCTGATGAAGCAGAAGCAGTACGCGCCGATGTCGATCGCGGAACAGGCGCTGTCGATCTACGCCGTCAACGAGGGTTACCTGGACGACGTGCCGGTCGCCAAGATCTTGGCGTTCGAAGCCGGCCTGCACGCGCATTTCGCGAACACTGCCGGCGAACTGATCGACCAGATCAACACCAGCGGCAACTGGAACGACGATATCGAAGCCGCTTTCAAGAAGGGCATCGAGGAGTTCAAGGCTACCGGCTCTTTCTGAGTCGGTGGGATTGGAGATTAGGGATTAGGGATTCGTAAAAGCAGGGTTCGGCACACGGAAGCGCAACGCGTTTTTCCAATCCCGAATCCCCAATCCCGAATCCCGGCGAGCGGAGCGAGCAATGGCCGGCGGCAGAGAAATCAAGACCAAGATCAAGAGCGTGCAGAACACCCGCAAGGTGACGCGTGCGCTGGAAATGGTCTCGGCATCGAAAATCCGCAAGGCGCAGGAGCGGATGAAAGCATCGCGCCCATATGCGCGTGCGATGAAGCAGGTGATCGGTCACCTGGCCCTGGCCAATACCGATTACGTGCATCCTTTCTTGGCTGAGCGCAAGGACGTCAAGCGCGTCGGCTACATCGTGATCTCCTCCGATCGCGGTCTGGCCGGCGGCCTGAACAACAACCTGTTCCGCAAGATCCTGGGCGAGCTGCGTGGCTGGCACGACAAGGGTGTCGAAGCCGACATGGTCACCATCGGACAGAAGGCGTCGGTGTTCTTCCGCCGGGTCAAGGTCAACATGGTCGGCAGCGTCAGCCACCTGGGTGACGAGCCGCGCCTGGAAGCGCTGATCGGCGTGATCAAGGTCATGCTGGACGCCTACACCGAAGGCAAGCTGGACCGCGTCTACATCGTCTACAACGACTTCGTGAACACGATGGTGCAGCGCGCCGCGTTCGACCAGCTGCTGCCGCTGCCGGCCGCTGAGCAAAGCAGTGTCAAGCACGACTGGGATTACCTGTACGAGCCGGATCCGGCCACCGTGCTGGACCACGTCATCAACCGCTACATCGAGTCGCTGGTCTACCACGCGGTGCTGGAAAACGTCGCATCCGAACATGCCGCGCGCATGGTCGCGATGAAGGCGGCCAGCGACAACGCCAACAAGCTGATCGATACGCTGAATCTGGTCTACAACAAGGCCCGCCAGGCCGCGATCACGCAGGAAATCTCCGAGATCGTCGGCGGCGCAGCAGCGGTGTAAGAGCGGGGATTGGGCATTCGGGATTGGAGATTGGCAAGAGCAGCGCAGCGCGCTTTTCGAATCCCGAATCCCGAACCTCCAATCCCGACAACCCATCCCGGTGGCGCGAGCCATCCGAACAGAACAGAAGTTAACCGGAGCATCAACATGAGTCAGGGCAAGATCGTTCAGATCATCGGCGCGGTTGTCGACGTCGAATTCCCGCGCGACAACGTGCCGAAGGTGTACGACGCGCTCAAGGTCGATGGCACCGCGATCACGCTTGAAGTCCAGCAGCAGCTGGGTGATGGCGTGGTGCGCACCATTGCGCTGGGATCCACCGACGGCCTGAAGCGCAACCTGGTCGCCAGCAACACCGGCAGCGCGATCTCGGTTCCGGTCGGCACCGGCACCCTGGGCCGCATCATGGACGTGCTGGGCAACGCGATCGACGAAGCCGGCCCGGTCAAGGCCGATGCGCATTGGGAAATCCACCGCGCCGCGCCGTCCTACGAGGACCAGTCCTCGGCCAACGAACTGCTGGAAACCGGCATCAAGGTGATTGACCTGATGTGCCCGTTCGCCAAGGGCGGCAAGGTTGGCCTGTTCGGCGGCGCCGGCGTCGGCAAGACCGTCAACATGATGGAATTGATCAACAACATCGCCAAGGCGCACTCGGGCCTGTCGGTGTTCGCCGGCGTGGGTGAGCGTACCCGTGAGGGCAACGACTTCTACCACGAGATGATCGAGTCGGGCGTGGTCAACCAGGAAAAGCCCGAAGAATCCAAAGTCGCCATGGTCTACGGCCAGATGAACGAGCCGCCGGGCAACCGCCTGCGCGTCGCGCTGACCGGCCTGACCATGGCCGAGTACTTCCGCGACGACAAGGACGAGAAGACCGGCAAGGGCAAGGATGTGCTGCTGTTCGTCGACAACATCTATCGCTACACCCTGGCCGGTACCGAAGTGTCGGCGCTGCTGGGCCGCATGCCGTCGGCGGTGGGTTACCAGCCGACGCTGGCCGAGGAAATGGGCGTTCTGCAGGAGCGCATCACCTCGACCAAGACCGGTTCGATCACCTCGATCCAGGCCGTGTACGTGCCCGCAGACGACCTGACCGACCCGTCGCCGGCGACCACCTTCGCCCACCTTGACGCCACCGTGGTGTTGAGCCGCCAGATCGCCTCGTTGGGCATCTACCCGGCCGTGGACCCGCTGGACTCGACCAGCCGTCAGCTGGATCCGAACGTGATCGGCAGCGAGCACTACGAGACTGCGCGCAAGGTCCAGGCCACGCTGCAGAAGTACAAGGAGCTCAAGGACATCATCGCGATCCTGGGCATGGACGAGCTGTCCGAAGATGACAAGCTGGCCGTGGCCCGCGCACGCAAGATCGAGCGCTTCTTCAGCCAGCCGTTCCACGTCGCCGAGGTGTTCACCGGCTCGCCCGGCAAGTACGTCTCGCTGAAGGACACGATCCGCGGCTTCAAGGGCATCGTCGACGGCGAATACGACCACCTGCCCGAGCAGGCGTTCTACATGGTCGGCACCATCGAGGAAGCCGTCGAGAAGGCGCAGAAGATCGCCGCCTGAGCGGCGATCTTCCGGGATTAGAGATTCGGGATTCGGGATTCGTAGAAGCGCGTGATCGCAATGGTTTGAGGTTGAAGGGTCGTTGAGCGTCGTTCGCTCCAACCAATCCCGAATCCCAAATCCCCAATCCCGTTCCGAGCAAAGCGAGGAACCACAGCATGACCACCTTCCGTTGCGACATCGTCAGCGCCGAGAACGAAATCTTCCAGGGTGAGGCCACGCTCGTGGTCGCCACCGGCGAGGTCGGCGAGCTCGGCATTGCCGCACGCCATGCACCGCTGATCACCCGGCTCAAGCCCGGCAAGGTCGTGGTGACGCTGCCGCAGGGCGAACAGCTGGACTTCGCGATTTCCGGCGGCATCCTTGAAGTGCAGCCGGACGTGGTCACGGTGCTGGCCGATACCGCGATCCGCGCCGACGAGATCGACGAAGCCGCTGTCCGCAAGGCCAAGGAAGAAGCCGAGCGCGTGCTGGCCGGCCGCGGCGAGGCGATGGACCTGGCCGAGGCCCAGGCCAAGCTGTCCGAAACGCTGGCCCAGCTCCAGGCGCTGGAGCGCCTGCGCAAGAACCTCAAGCACTGAGTCCAGTGCCCGGCCGCAGTCCGTACCGGGCTGCGTGCCGATGCCACGATCGCATTGGATGATCGTGCGCGCCAGGCGGCAACGCCGCCAGACAACCCAACAGGCAAACCCTGCGTGAAGCCCGGGTGGATCGCCGGGCGGCAACGCCGTGTTCGATGTCCCGACGACGTTGCTCCCTGCGGCGCGATGGCGGGCGGACACATGTCGCTTTCGACCCGTCGTCGGCTTTGTCTGATAATCCCGTTTTGCCCGCCGTTGCCCGGTGTCAGGAAACCTGCGCATGACTCCTTCCGATCCGATCCCTTCGTCGCTGCCGCTGCATGTGGTGATCCTTGCCGCAGGTGAAGGCAAGCGGATGCGTTCGGAGCTGCCCAAGGTGCTGCAACCGCTGGCCGGTCGGCCGATGCTGGCGCATGTGCTGGAGGCGGCGTGCGCATTGCGGCCGGCGCGCATCCATGTCGTGGTCGGCCACGGCGGCGACGCGGTGCGGGCGGCGTTTGCGCAGCAAGCGGATCTGCTGTTCGTGGAACAGACGCAGCGCCTGGGCACCGGCCATGCCTTGCAACAGGCGATGCCCGCCATTCCCGATGCGGCGCGGGTGCTGGTGCTCTATGGCGATGTGCCGCTGATCCTGCCCGACACCCTGGCGCAGGTGGTGGCCGCGCCGCGTTCCCTCGCAGTGCTGGTGACCGAACCGGCCGATCCTTCCGGCTACGGCCGCATCGTGCATGACGCCCACGGCCATGTCGCGGTGATCGTCGAACACCGTGATGCCACGCCGGAGCAACGCGCCATCGGCTGCATCAATACCGGCATCCTGGCCGCCGATGCTGCGCCGTTGCGGCGCTGGCTGGCGGCGCTGGACTGCAACAACACCCAGCGCGAGTACTACCTGACCGACGTGTTCGGCCATGCCGCAGCGGAAGACTCGGCCGCGGCCAGCGTGCCCTGCGCCGATCCGCTGGAAGTGGAAGGCGCCAACGATCCCTGGCAGTTGGCACAGCTGGAGCGTGCCTTTCAGCAGCGCGCCGCGCGTGCGCTGTGCCTGGCCGGCGCGCGCCTGGCCGACCCGGCACGGATCGACATCCGCGGCAACGTTAGCGTCGGGCGCGATGTGCAGATCGACGTCGACGTGATCCTGGAAGGCGAGGTGGAACTGGGCGATGGCGTACACATCGGTCCCTTCACCCGCATCCGCGATGCGCGGCTGGCCGCAGGCACCCGGGTGGCGGCGCATTGTGATATCGAAGGCGCGCAGGTCGGTGAAGACAGCCGCATCGGCCCGTTCGCACGCCTGCGCCCGGGCACGGAGCTTGCGCAGGGCGTGCACATCGGCAACTTCGTGGAAACCAAGCAGATCCGGATGGGCCCGGGCAGCAAGGCCAATCACCTGAGCTATCTGGGTGATGCCGTGGTCGGGGCGCGGGTCAACATCGGCGCCGGCACCATCACCTGCAACTACGACGGCGTCAACAAGTCCACCACCACCATCGGCGATGACGCCTTCATCGGCTCCAACAGTGCGCTGGTGGCACCGGTCAGCGTCGGAGAAGGCGCCACGCTGGGAGCCGGCACCGTGCTGACGCGCCATGCGCCTGATGGCCAGTTGACCCTGTCGCGTACCCCGCAGACCAGCATCCCGGCCTGGAAACGGCCGCTGAAAAAGACCTGAGAAACCTCAAGTCCGGACGTCGCTGTGCCGCTGCCGGACCCGGTCTGCGTGATGGCGTAGACGCCTTTGCCGTGTCTGCATCTGTTGTCTGCGCACCACAGGCACGCAAGTCATTGACGGGGATTTCTGCCGCTGCGGCTTCGTGACCGGAATCACGTTGCCCTGCCGCGCTGCACAAAGCCAATGGCCATGCGGCCTGCACGCTGCCGTGACCCCCAAATTGGGTAGGCAACCACAACATCTTGTGTTTGACCCGGGGGGATTCCCCGGATAACTTGTGTTCCCGGTCGCAGCATCAAGCGATGCCGCGACCGGGTTTCGGCGCCACCCGGGGGGAGGGAGGAGTCGGTCCGGGAGCCGCGCGATCCAGCCTAGGTCGACGCCGCCGGCCGTCTTGTCTTTCCACCATCCGGCATGGCCGAACGACCCGCGGCAGGGCAGCAGCGCATCAGAGGACGCTGGCCCGGGGGAATGCCGCATGGTGATCCTCGTTGGATGTTTTCCGGAGAACCTGAGCTCATGCCGACCACCCAGTCCCAGCCGTCCGCCGTGTCCACGGTCGCCCAGCCGCCGCGCGACAACTTCTCGCTGACCCCGCCGCATTCCAGCGGCACGATGACCGTGACCAAGCGCAACGGCCAGCGTGAGCCGGTGGATCTGAACAAGATCGTGCGCGCCATCCAGCGCTGCAGCGATGGTCTTTACGCGATCGACCCGATGCGCGTGGCCACGCGCACGATTTCCGGGCTGTACGACGGTGCCACCACGCGCGAGCTGGACGAATTGTCGATCCGCACCTCGGCGATGCTGACCACCGAGGAACCCGAATACAGCCGCCTGGCAGCGCGCCTGCTGGCCGGCTACATCGCCAAGGAAGTCGCCGGCCAGGAGATCCACGCGTTCTCCCAGTCGGTCGCGCGCGGGCACGAGGTCGGGCTGATCAACGACCGCCTGCTGAACTTCGTGCAGACCAATGCGCGCAAGCTCAATGACGCGCTGGATGTTTCGCTCGACCTGCGCTTCGACTACTTCGGCCTGCGCACGCTGTACGACCGCTACCTGCTGCGCCACCCGCACACCCGCCAGGTGATCGAAACCCCGCAGCAGTTCTTCCTGCGTATTGCCTGCGCGCTGTCCGAGGACGTCAACGAGGCGCTGGCGCTGTACCAGCGCATGGGCAATCTGGATTACCTGCCCAGCTCGCCGACGCTGTTCAACGCCGGTACCACGCACGAGCAGCTGTCTTCGTGCTTCCTGCTGGATTCGCCGCAGGATTCGCTCGAATCGATCTACCAGAAGTATGGTGATATCGCGCAGCTGTCCAAGTTCTCCGGCGGCATCGGCGTGGCCTACACCCGGGTGCGTTCGCGCGGCTCGCTGATCAAGTCCACCAATGGCCATTCCAACGGCATCGTGCCGTGGCTCAAGACCCTGGATTCCTCGGTCGCGGCGGTCAACCAGGGCGGCAAGCGCAAGGGCGCGGCCTGCGTGTATCTGGAAACCTGGCATGCCGACATCGAGGATTTCCTCGAGCTGCGTGACAACGCCGGCGACGATGCACGCCGCACCCACAACCTCAACATCGCCAACTGGGTTCCCGACCTTTTCATGCGCCGGGTTGAAGCCGACGCCGAATGGTCGCTGTTCGATCCGCGCGTGGTGCCGCAGTTCACTGATCTGTACGGTGAAGCGTTCGAGCGCGCCTACGAGCAGGCTGAAGCGCAGGGCAAGGCGGTGCGCAAGGTATCGGCGCGCAAGCTCTACGCGCGCATGATGCGCACCCTGGCCGAGACCGGCAACGGCTGGATGACCTTCAAGGACAAGTGCAACCGCTCCAGCAACCAGACCGCCAAGGCCGGCAACGTCATCCATCTTTCCAACCTGTGCACCGAGATCCTGGAAGTGACCTCGGCCGAGGAAACCGCGGTCTGCAACCTGGGTTCGATCAATCTGGCGCACCACTTCAACGAGCACGGCGAGTTCGACTACGAAAAGCTGGCCGAGACCGTGCAGCTGGCGGTACGCCAGCTGGACCGCGTCATCGACCTGAACTTCTACCCGATCGAATCGGCGCGTCGCGGCAACCTGCGCTGGCGTCCGGTCGGGCTGGGTTGCATGGGCCTGCAGGACGTGTTCTTCAAAATGCGCCTGGCCTTCGACAGCGATGCGGCGCGCGCGATCTCGAAGAAGATCGCCGCCACGATCTACTTCCATGCGCTGGAAACCTCCTGCGAGCTGGCACGCGAACGTGGCCGCCATCCTTCGTTCAGCGATACCCGCGCCGCCAATGGCGAATTGCAGTTCGACGCCTGGGGCGTGACGCCGGATGACGCCGAACGCTGGGACGGCCTGCGCGAGCGGATCAAGGAACACGGTCTGCGCAACTCGCTGCTGATCGCGATCGCGCCGACCGCGACCATCGCCTCGATCGCCGGCTGCTACGAGTGCATCGAGCCGCAGGTGTCGAACCTGTTCAAGCGTGAAACCCTGTCCGGCGACTTCATCCAGATCAACAAGTACCTGGTGGACGAACTGAAGAAGCTCGGCATGTGGACCGCCAACATGCGCGACGAGATCAAGCTGGCCGACGGTTCGATCCAGGGCATCCAGGACATCCCGGAAACCCTGCGCCACATCTACCGCACCGCATGGGAGCTGCCGATGCGTTCGCTGATCGACATGGCGGCCGAGCGCGGCGCCTACATCGACCAGTCGGCCTCGCTCAACCTGTTCATGGAAAGCCCCAACATCGGTGTGCTGTCCTCGATGTACATGTACGCCTGGAAGCAGGGCATCAAGACCACCTACTACCTGCGCTCGCGCCCGGCCACCAAGATCGCCAAGACCACGGTCAGCAGTGCCCCGGCCAAGGCCTACAGGCCGGAAGAAGCAGTGGCCTGCTCGCTGGAGAATCCGGAATCCTGCGAGGCCTGCCAGTAACACCATCCCGCCCCTCTCCCGCAGGGAGAGGGGCAAGGGCGCGGCGACGCCCTGTCCCCTCGCCGAACCGTCATCCGGCGCCATGCGCCGCCTTCTCCGCAGCGGAGAAGCGATAGGAGATCCACCATGTCCGCACAACCTTCCCGCAACCAGATGCTGCTTGATCCCGGCTTCGAACTGACCCTGCGCCCGATGCGCTATCCGCAGTTCTACGAGATGTACCGCAACGCGATCAAGAACACCTGGACGGTCGACGAGATCAACTTCCAGATCGATATTTCCGATCTGCACGACAAGATGTCGCCGGCCGACCGCCATCTGATCCACCGCCTGGTCGCGTTCTTCGCCACCGGCGACTCGATCGTGTCCAACAATCTGGTGCTGAACCTGTACCAGCACTTGAACGCGCCCGAAGCGCGCATGTACCTGTCACGCCAGCTGTACGAGGAAGCGCTGCATGTGCAGTTCTACCTGACCCTGCTGGACAACTACCTGCCCGATCCGGACGAGCGCACCAAGGCGTTTGCCGCAGTCGAGAACATCCCGTCGATCAAGACCAAGGCCGATTTCTGCTTCAAGTGGATCGATTCGCTGCAGGATCTCAAGCGCATCGAAACCCGTGAGCAGCGCCGCCAGTTCCTGCTCAACCAGATCTGCTTTGCCGCCTGCATCGAGGGCCTGTTCTTCTTCGGCGCGTTCGCCTACGTGTTCTATTTCCGTTCGCGCGGATTGCTGCCGGGCCTGGCGTCGGGCACCAACTGGGTGTTCCGCGACGAATCGGCGCATATGGAGTTCGCGTTCGAATCGGTGCGCACTGTGCGCGAGGAAGAGCCGGATCTGTTCGACGACGAAATGCGCCAGCAGGTCTACGACATGCTGGCCGAAGCGATCGAATGCGAAGTGCAGTTCGCCGAGGACGTGCTGTCCGGCGGCGTGGCAGGCATTTCGACCCGCGACATGCGCCAGTACCTGCAGCACTGCGCCGACAACCACTTCGCCAAGCTCGGCATGGAGAAGGTCTACAACGTGCGCAACCCGCTGCCGTTCATGGAACTGCAGGACGTGCAGGAACTGACCAACTTCTTCGAGCGCCGCGTGTCGGCCTATCAGGTCGGCGTGCAGGGCGAAGTCTCGTTCGACCAGGCGTTCTGACGCCACCCGTGTCCGCCCTCCGCCCCGGCCCGCGCCCGGCAGCTTGCCGCGCGGGCCGGGACGGTTTTCCGGCCCTGCGCCCGCGTGCGCCATTACACTTGGCCGGATGAATACCCCGCACGACTCCACCCTGGGCCAGGCCACGGTCTATCCGACCGCCTACGATCCCGGCCTGCTGTTTCCGATTGCACGCGCCCAGGGCCGGGCCGCGCTCGGCATCCACGCGGCACCGCCCTTCCACGGTGTCGACGTGTGGAATGGCTACGAACTGTCCTGGCTGGACCGCCGCGGCAAGCCGCAGGTGGCGCTGGCGCAGTTCCGCATTCCGGCCGACAGCCGCTGCCTGATCGAATCCAAGAGCTTCAAGCTGTACCTGAATTCCTTCGCCTCCACCGCGCTGGATGATGCCGCGCAGCTGCGCCAGCACCTGCTGCGGGACCTGTCGGCTGCGGCCGAAGGCACGGTCGAAGTGGAACTGGTGCCGGCGGCGGCGTTTTCCGCCCAGCGCATCGAGGAACTGGAAGGCGATTGCATCGACGATCTGCCGATGACGGTCGAACATTACGGCCCGCCCCGGCCGGATTTCCTGCGCGCCGATGACCGCCAGCGGGTCGAGGAAGCCCTGGTTTCGCATCTGCTCAAGTCCAACTGCCCGGTCACCGGCCAGCCGGACTGGGCCAGCGTGCAGATCGCCTATGCCGGGCCGCGCATCGAGCGCGAAGGATTGCTGCGCTATCTGGTCTCGTTCCGCGAGCACAGCGATTTCCACGAGCAGTGCGTGGAACGCATCTTCTGTGATCTGAGCGCCTGCTGCGCGCCGGCACGGCTGGCCGTCTACGCGCGCTACACCCGGCGCGGCGGGCTGGACATCAACCCCTGGCGCAGCAGCGAACCAGGCCTTCCGCCCAATCCGCGCTGCGCCCGCCAGTAGTCCGGCGGCGGCCGCGCGGGGCGGCTATAGTCGCCGGTTGTTTCCCGTTGCCACAGGTATCGTCCATGCCGTATTGCCCGATCATCGGAACCCTGGGTTATGTGCTCTCTCCAGACCGCTCGCAGGTACTGCTGGTGCACCGCAACGCGCGCGCGGACGACCAGCATCTGGGCAAGTACAACGGCCTGGGTGGCAAGCTGGAGGCGGACGAGGACGTGGTGGCCGGGATGCGGCGCGAGATTCTGGAAGAGGCCGGCATCCACTGCGAACAGATGGAACTGCGCGGCACGATCAGCTGGCCGGGTTTCGGCAAGAACGGCGAGGACTGGCTCGGCTTCATCTTCCTGATCACTGCCTACAGCGGCGAAGCATTCACGGAAAATCCGGAAGGCACGCTGCAATGGCTGCCGGTGGACCGGATCATGGAACTGCCGATGTGGGAAGGCGATCGCCAGTTCCTGCCGCTGGTGTTCGACGACGATCCGCGTGCCTTCCACGGCGTGATGCCGTACCGCGAAGGCCGCATGGTGTCCTGGAACTGGTCCCGCATCTGAGCGCGACCGCGTGATGCGTCGTTCCATGCGCAGTGCAGCGTGCACCCGGCGGCCCGATGTTCCATGCTTGCCCTCCACCTGTCACCGGTCGCCCGCCTGCCACCCATGACCACGATCCTGATCGCAGATGATCACCCCCTGTTCCGCGATGCCCTGCGCCGTGCGGTGTTGCAGGTGCTGCCGCAGGCGCAGCTGGTGGAAGCCGACGACGTGCCGGCGCTGCTGGGTCTGGCCGGCGCACATCCGAATGCCGATCTGCTGCTGCTGGATCTGAACATGCCCGGCGCGCACGGCTTCAGCGCGCTGGCGCATGTGCGCGCAGTGTTCCCGATGCTGCCGGTGGTGGTGGTGTCCGCGCGCGAGGAACCGGCGCTGATGCGGCGCGCGATCGCGCATGGTGCGGCCGGTTTCATTCCCAAGTCGGCCGATCTGGCCATGCTGGGCCAGGCCTTGACCGCTGTGCTGGACGGCGACACCTGGTTGCCACCGGGCGTGGCCGCCAACGGCGCGATGCTGGATCCGGAAGAAGAGGACATGGCGCGCCGCGTGTCGGAGCTGACCCCGCAGCAGTACCGCGTGCTGACGATGGTCTGCAACGGCCTGCTGAACAAGCAGATCGCCTACGAACTGGATGTCTCCGAGGCCACGATCAAGGCCCATATGACCGCGATCCTGCGCAAGCTCGGTGCCCAGTCGCGCACCCAGGCGGTGCTGCTGGCCGGCCGTCTGACGCTGGAAGGACGCGGTACCGCGCCGCCGCCGGACGAGGACGAGGAATCAGTGGCCTGAAGGCCGGCGCAGATCGTTCCACTTCCCTTTAAAAACATCTGAATAAAAGCGTCATCCTGGCAGGACCAGTTTCGCTGTTGAAAACTGCCGGGATGACACAGTGAGACTTGATCAAACATTCCTTGGAACCCGGGCCGCACGGCGGGCGCGATACGCGGCACCGGACGGCCCGGTCTAAGTCAGGTCTTTTGTCTGCCGCGCCAGCGCCGCGATCAAGGCCCGCAGCATCGCCGGACGCACCGGCTTGAACAGCACCGGATAACCGGCGGCACGCGCGCGGATCGCCAGTTCCTCGCTGCTGTCGGCGGTGACCAGCGCACCGGGCACGGGATCG
>Ga0265293_10000619_pt1 | contig 83336 bp, 72 predicted proteins | sample Munlanlewell138R_FD_192505 | JGI IMG/M metagenome (GOLD analysis project Ga0265293, IMG submission 192505) | Leachate microbial communities from a municipal landfill in Southern Ontario, Canada - Leachate well 138R | ecosystem: Engineered > Solid waste > Landfill > Unclassified | place: Canada... | reverse complement strand
CGCGTGCCGCTCATCGACGGCACGCGCGACCTGGCCGCGCAGGGCCTGGTGACGGGCGCGAGCGGTCGCAACTGGACCGCCTACGGCCACGAGGTCGAGCTGGCCGGGCACCTGGACCCGGTGGACCGGGCGCTGCTGACCGATCCCCAGACCAGCGGCGGCCTGCTGGTGTCCTGCGCACCCGAGGCCGTGGACGAGGTGCTGGCGGTGTTCCGTCGTCACGGCTTCGAGGCCGCGGCCGAGATTGGCGAGCTGGCGGCAGCCGACACGGGCAGCGCGGTGCGCATGCAGGTGCGCTGAGGATGCCCGTGGCCAGCCAGAAAGCTGTGAAATCTCCTCGCCGGGATGCCATCCGTCCCACCCGTCATGCGGCGGCGCCGCAGGAGGTGCGCATCATTGGCGGCCGCTGGAAACGCACGCCGCTGGTGGTCAAGGACCTGCCGGGCCTGCGGCCCACACCGGCGCGGGTGCGCGAGACGCTGTTCAACTGGCTGGGTCAGGACCTGTCGGGCTGGCGCTGCGTGGACGCCTTTGCCGGTACCGGTGCCCTGGGGCTGGAGGCGGCCTCGCGCGGCGCCTCGGCGGTGCTGCTGGTCGAGCAGGACCCGACCCTGGCCCGAGGCCTCGCGGCCATGGTGGAGCGTCTCCAGGGCGGGGACGTGGTCACGGTGCAGCGGGGCGATGCCGTCTCGGCGCTGCGCCAGCGCCAGGGTGCGGGTCTGGACATCGTCTTTCTGGACCCGCCGTTCGGTGAGGGCGATGCCAACGAGGCGCTGTTCCGGCAGGCGCTGCAGGCTGCTCGCCAGGCCGTCCATGCCGACGGGCTGGTCTATCTGGAGGCGCCGCATCCCTGGAGCGACGACGAACTGGCGCAGCTGGGCCTGCAGGCGCACCGCCGGGGCAGGGCGGGGCAGGTCGCCTTTCACCTGTTGCGGCTATTGCCGCCCGACTGAGTCCGCGGTGGAGGCCTCGCGCATAATCGGGGCATGAGTGCCGAACCTCTTCGCTCCCCGCAGGGGCCCCGTGTGGCCGTGTACAGCGGCACTTTCGATCCCATCACCCTCGGTCATGAGGATGTGGTGCGCCGCGCGGCGGGTCTGTTCGACGAACTGATCATCGCGGTGGCCATTGCCCACCACAAGAAGACACGTTTCACGCTATCCGAGCGCATCGACATGGCACAGGAGGCGCTGGCCGGCGTCGGTGGCCGGGTCCGGGTCCTGCCGTTCGAGGGCCTGATCATGGACTTCTGCCGCGAGCATGGCGCCAGCGCGGTCGTGCGCGGTATCCGCAACATGACGGATTTCGACTACGAAGCCCAGATGGCGGCGATGAACCGCAAGCTCAATCCGCAGGTCGAAACTGTCTTTCTGCTGCCGCAGGCCGACCGGCAGTGCATCTCCAGCACCCTGGTGCGCGAGATCGCCGCACTCGGCGGCGATGTCTCGCAGATGGTCAGCCCGGCGGTGGTGGCGCGCCTGCAGCGCGCGCCGGTGCAGGCCTGAGGGGAGAGGGGAGCGCCATGGCCCTGATGATCACCGACGAATGCATCAACTGCGACGTCTGCGAACCCGAGTGCCCCAACGAGGCCATCTCGATGGGCGAGGACCACTACCGGATCGATCCGGACCGCTGCACCGAGTGCGTCGGCCACTTCGATGAGCCGCAGTGCGTGCAGGTCTGCCCGGTCGAGTGCATTCCCGTGAACCCGGATCGTGTCGAGAGCCGCGAGACGCTGATGGAAAAGTACCTGCGTCTGCAGCGCTCCGGTCAGGCGCCGGTGTCAGGCACCTGAGGCGCATCCACCGCAGGAGTGGCCGGCTTCTTCGGTGGCTTGGGGCGCGGCGGCTTGCTCGTGTGGATGAGTGCCGTGGCCTTGTTCATCTCGCCCGCGATCAGGTCGGGCAGCGCCTTGAGGCAGCGGTCCATGGCCTGGGTGATGGCGATGCGGTCGTCGGGCGAGGGCTTCCTGAGCACCCAGTTGGCCACTTCGTTGCGGTTGCCCGGATGGCCGATGCCGATGCGCAGGCGCCAGTAGTCGGGGCTGCCCAGCTGCGCGTGGATGTCGCGCAGACCATTGTGACCGGCGTGCCCGCCTCCCTTCTTGAGCTTGGCTTCGCCGGGTGGCAGGTCGAGCTCGTCGTGCACGACCAGGATCTCCTCCGGGGCGATCTTGAAAAATCGCGCCACCGAGGCCACGGCCTGACCCGAACGGTTCATGTAGGTCTGCGGCTCGAGCAGCCACAGGTTCTGGCCGCGCACGTTCGTGCGGCCCAGCAGACCAAAGTGGCCACGTTCCATTTGCAGGGACACGCCCAACTGGCGTGCCGCCTCGTCGACCCACCAGAAGCCGGCATTGTGCCGGGTCTGCTCGTACTCGGGGCCGGGGTTGCCCAGGCCCGCTATCAGTCTGATCATCTGCAGGATTATCGCTGTGGCCGAAACGAAAAAGGCCCGCGACTGCGGGCCTTTGGCGCATGAAGGGGCCGAATTACTTCTTGCCCTTCTTGCCCTTCTTGTCGTCGGCAGGGGCGGCCGTCTGGGTGACGATCACTTCCTCGACCGGCTCGACCACGGTGGCGATCGTGATGTCCTTGCGGCCATGGGTCACGATCTTCACGCTATTGGGCAGCTTGAGGTCGCTGGTGTGGATCGTGGCACCCTTTTCCACCTTGGACAGGTCGACCTCGATGTGCTCGGGCAGTTGCGTGGCCAGGCACTCGATTTCGATCTCGGTCAGCACGTGGTTGACCAGGCACTTGTCGTTCTTGACGGCCGGCGACTCTTCGGCGCCCACGAAGTGCAGCGGCACCTTCTTGCGCAGGCGGGTCTTTTCGTCCACGCGCTGGAAGTCCACGTGCAGGACCAGGGGCTTGAACGGGTGGTACTGCACATCGCGCAGCAGGACCTTCTCGACCTTGCCGCCCAGCTCCATGTCGAGGATGGAGGCGTGGAAGGCTTCCTTCTTCAGGGCGTGCCACAGGGCGTTGTGATCGAGTTCGATCGTGGTGGGGGCGGCGTTGCCACCGAAGACGATGCCGGGCGCACGGCCGGTGTTGCGCAGGCGGCGGCTCGCACCCGTACCCTGCTTGGCGCGCTCAAAAGCGACGAATTGCATGACTGACTCCTGTTGAGGGGTTCCGCGACCAGAACGCCTCGGTTTCAAAAAAGGCCGTGTCGGGAATGACGCGGCCGGCTCTTGCAGCCGTCAGAACAGGGTGTTCTGGTCGGCAAACAAACTCATGACCGACTCGCCGGAGGCGATGCGCGCGATCGTTTCGGCGATCAGCGGCGCCACCGAGAGCTGGCGGATCTTGCCGCAGGCCTGGGCCGCCTGCGACAGGGGAATGGTGTTGGTCACGACCACTTCGTCCAGGGCGTCGCCCTTGGCGATGCGGTCGATGGCGGGGCCCGAGAAGATCGGGTGCGTGCAATAGGCGTGCACGCTCTTGGCGCCGCGTTCCTTCAGGACCTCGGCCGCCTTCACCAGCGTGCCGGCGGTGTCGATCATGTCGTCCATGACCACGCAGTTGCGGCCCTCGATGTCACCGATGACGTGCATGACCTCGGAGACGTTCGGCTTCGGACGGCGCTTGTCGATGATGGCCATGTCGCAGCCGAGCTGCTTGGCCAGCGCACGGGCGCGCACCACGCCACCGACGTCGGGCGAGACCACCAGCAGGTCGGGGTAGTTCTTCTGGCGCAGATCGCCCAGCAGCACGGGCGAGGCGTAGATGTTGTCGACCGGGATGTCGAAGAAGCCCTGGATCTGGTCGGCGTGCAGGTCCATGGTGAGCACGCGGTCCACGCCCACGGTCTGCAGCATGTTGGCCACGACCTTGGCCGAGATCGGCACGCGGCTGGAACGCGGACGGCGGTCCTGGCGGGCGTAGCCGTAGTAGGGGATCACGGCGGAGATGCGCTCGGCCGAGGCGCGCTTGAGCGCGTCGACCATGATGAGCAGCTCCATCAGGTTGTCGTTCGTGGGGGCACAGGTCGACTGGATCACGAACACGTGGCGGGTGCGCACGTTCTGGGTGATCTCGACGGTGACCTCGCCGTCGGAGAAGCGGCCGACATTCGCCGAACCCAACTGGATGTTCAGGTGCTGGGCGATCTCGGAGGCCAGCACCGGGTTGGCGTTGCCGGTGAAGATCATGAAATCCGGCGTTTGGGCGTTGGTGGTGTTTCCGGCTGGCATGGCGTGGTCCCCGGCGGCTTCTTCAACGAACAATAAAAAATAGGCCGCTCAACGTTCCGTCTCGCGGCCTCTCTCTGGCTTTTTTCAATGGGTTTGGCAGGGGAGGAAGGACTCGAACCCTCGCATGCCGGAATCAAAATCCGGTGCCTTGACCAACTTGGCGACTCCCCTACGCAGGTCGATTGTGCGGCTTGCGCCAGACAACCGACCGAAACTGTCGCTGGATTCCATCGAATCCCAACTGAGCCTCATATTTTAACCTGAGATCCAGTCGGTCAGCGGATGAGCATCCAAGCTGCTGCAGATACGTGCCACCCAGCCTTCGGGAAGCGGCGCCAGTGCATCGAATGCGTCTGGCAGCGGTGCAAACACCGCGCTTCCTGATCCGGTCATCCGGCCCTGCAGACCCTGGCTGAAAAGCCACAGGATGCAGCGCTCAATGTCCGGGCAAAGGCCCTGTGCCACCGGCTGAAGATCGTTGCGGGTATGGGCAAAAAGCTTTTCCATATCCAGCATCGCCTCAGCGTTTTCGTCAGCAGCGAAGCCTTGCATTGTAGCAGTTTTTGTGTCGCGTTTCAAAGCAGGCGATGCAAAAATTTTCGGCGTCGATGCGCCGGTGGGGGGTTTGACCACCACGAAACGGCGGCGTGGCAGGTGCACGGGCGTGAGTTGCTCGCCCACACCCTCGACCCAGGCGTTGTGTCCGCCGATGAAGAAAGGCACATCGGCGCCCAGCGCCAGCCCGATGCGCGCAAGCTCGGCGCGCGCCAGGCCCAGGTGCCAGAGGCGGTTCAGGCCGATCAGGCAGGTGGCGGCATCGGACGAGCCGCCGCCCATGCCCGCTTCCGCCGGGATCTGCTTGTGCAGCCGGATGTGGGCGCCGAGCGTGCAGCCCGTGGCCTGCCGCAGCGCATCGGCGGCCCGCACGCACAGGTCGTTGTCGGGCAGTGCCAGGCGGGTGCCGCTGTCTTCGCGCGAAAGCTGACCATCCTCGCGCAGCACGAGGTCGATGGTGTCCTGCCAGTCCACCAGCATGAAGACGGACTGCAGCAGGTGGTAGCCGTCGGCGCGGCGACCGGTGATGTGCAGGAACAGGTTGAGCTTGGCGGGCGCCGGCAGGCCGGTCAGCTCGCGCACGGGATGGTCGGGTGGTGTCATGGATCGAGCACGATGCGCAGGGTCGCCTCGGGGGCCGGGTGTGTGCGTTGCGCGCTGATGCGCCCTTCGGGCTGGCGGGCGAGATCGGCCTGCCAGCCTGCCACGTCGGCCTGGCGGCCCTGCAGCCAGTCGAACAGCGCCGTCACCGGCAGCGGAGCGCCGCTGATTTGCGCGGTCAGCGCCTCCACGCTCTCGTGCCGGCTGAGGTCGTTGCCCTGCCGGAGTTCGGCGCCTTCGGGCTGCCAGCGCACGCTGGCCAGCCGGGTACCCAGTGGCGTGCTCAGCACCAGTTCGCCCCGGGTCGGGTTGCCGCGCAGCTCGAAAGCGGCCTGGAAGGCCTGGGGTGGTTCGCTGTCCACCGTCAGGCCCAGACGGCCGTTCCATTCGGTGCGCTCGGCACCCATGTGCAGCGGCGCGGCCGGTGTGGCGCAGCCGGCCAGCACCAGCATCGCCACCACACCGGTGCCGCACAGCCAGGCGCGCCGGGCGGGTCGGCGCGGGCGTTGAAGGCGGGGCATCATGGCTGTACCTTGAGGCGGCGCAGGGTTGCCTGCAGCGTCTCGTTGTCGCTGGCCAGGGTCAGGCCTTCCTTCCAGATGCGGATGGCGTCGTCGCGTCTGCCCGATACCCAGAGGATCTCACCCAGGTGGGCCGCGATCTCGGGGTCCGGCTGCCGGGCGTAGGCGGCCTGCAGGATGTCGAGCGCCCGCGGCACGTTGCCCTGACGGAACTCGACCCAGGCCAGGCTGTCCTGGATGTAGGCGTCCTGCGGTGCCAGGGACACGGCCTTCTCGATGAGCTGGCGCGCTTCGGCCAGACGGATGTTGCGGTCGGCCAGGGCGTAGCCCAGCGCGTTGTAGGCGTGGTGGTGCTCGGGGTCGAGCTCGATGAGCTGGCGCAGCAGACGTTCCATTGCATCGAAACGGTCGGCCTTCTCGGCCATCATGGCCTGGTCGTAGAGCAGGTCGGTGTCGTCGGGGAAGCGCTCGACGGCCTGCCCGAAGACCTCGTAGGCCTGCTCCCAGGCCTTGAAATCGCGCAGCAGCCGCGCCTCGGCCACCAGCTTGAGCCGGCCGATCTCGGGGCGGCTTTCCGGGAAGGCGCGCAGCAGGGCACGTGCGTCATCCATGCGACCCTGGCGCGCCAGCATGGAGGCACGGCGCATCTGGACGGCCATGATGTCGGTGCTGTTCTCGATGCGGTCGAGCCAGGCATGGGCCGACGGGTAGTCGGCGCGCCGTTCGGCGAGCTGGGCCATCATGAGATACGCCTGCGTGAGGCCGGTGTCGTTCGCGCCGCGGGGTGCCGGCCGGGCCAGTTGCAGGTAGCGCTCCAGCGAGCGCCCGGCCTCGGCATCGGCGTTGTCCTGCAGTTGCAGTGAACCCAGCAGCAGCCAGGGCTCGGCCAGCGACGGGTCCAGGGCCATGATCTGGTGGAGCAGCGCGCGCGCCTCGCCATGGCGTTGCAGGTCCAGCAGCAGACGTGCATAGGCCAGGCGTACCGGCGAGCGGGCCGCTGGCTCCAGCGCCGCCAGGTGACGGTGCACGAGGGTCTCGGCCTGGGTCTGGCCGTGTTCCATCAGTTCCACGGCCAGCAGAGCCGGGTAGGGCGATGCCGGGTCGAGTTGCATGCCCCGGTTCGCCGCCTCGAGTGCGGAGGGGATACGGTTGCCCGCCAGTTCCAGCCGACCGATGGAGGTCCAGGCGGCTGGGCCGGTGTCGCTGCGCGTGAGTTCGTCCGCCAGGGCTTTGCGGACCTCCTGCAGCGCCAGGGCCTTGTTGCTGACGCGGGCATAGGCCTGGGGAATCGCGTTGATCATGTCGACCCGCTCGCTGTCGGGGGTGCGGGTGACGATGGTGCGCAGCACGGCCGCGGAGTCGCCCGGACGGTCGAGCAGCAACTGGATCTGCAGCACGAATCGGGCGGCCTCGACGGACTCGGGCATGTCCCGGGCCCAGGCCCTGGCCGCGATCAGGGCCGAATCGCCCGCGCGCCCCTGCAGGGCGATCTCGATCGCACGCTGGTACAGCATGGGGTCATGCTCGCGCTGGGCGGCCTCCAGGAACATGGCGTAGCCCGCACCTGCGTCGCCGGCGCCCAGGCTCAGCTCACCCAGCAGCAACTGGTAGAACAGGGGGGCCGTGAGCCGGGAGTTGCGCACGGGCTCCCCGGCGGCCGGGCCCGCGCCGCCACGGCTGTCCGGCTGGGCCAGGGCCAGCGAGGCCGTCAGCAGCAAAGGGGCGGTGATCAGGCCTGCCAGGCGGCGTGCCGGGCGGGTGCGGCCGGGCAGGTGTGGGGTGGTGAGGTCCATAGCGTTGCTACTATAGCCACCTGGCCGGGTGACCGGCGGCTCAAGGTTCTGATGCCCGTCACGCCCGGACGTTCCCATCATCCTGTCGTATCCCATGCCCGAGTTGCCCGAGGTCGAGGTCACACGTCTGAGTTTTGCCGACCGCATCGCGGGCGGTCGCATCGATGCCGTGCGCCTGGGCAAGCCCCTGCGCTGGCCGCTGGGGTGCGAGCCGGCCGACCTGGTGGGACGCACGGTGCGGTCGGTGGACCGGCGTGGCAAGTACCTGCTGCTGCGGCTCGACGAGGGACTGCTGTTGCTGCACCTGGGCATGTCGGGCAGTATCCGTTTCGCGCCAGAGCTGCCGCCGGCCGGGGTGCATGATCATGTGGACATGAAGACCAGTCGCGGCATCCTGCGCCTGCACGATCCGCGGCGCTTTGGGGCGCTGGTCTACGCCGACAGCGAGGACGATCCCGCGGCGCGCAAGCTGCTCGGCGGCCTGGGCGTCGAGCCGTTCGGGCCAGGCTTCGATCCGCTGGCCTTCCATGGCGCACTGCAAAAGCGCCGCGCGCCGATCAAACAGGTGCTGCTGGCGGGCGATGTGGTGGTCGGGGTGGGCAACATCTACGCCAGCGAGGCGCTGTTTGCCGCCGGCATCCGGCCCACGACCCGTGCCGACCGCATCAGCCGCCCGCGTGCGCGCCGCCTGCACCAGGCCATCGTGACGGTGCTCGGCCGGGCGCTGGCTCTGGGCGGCAGCACGCTGCGCGATTTCAGCAGCGCACAGGGGCAGAACGGCTACTTCCAGCTTGATGCCATGGTGTACGGCCGCGCCGGCCAGCCCTGCCGGGTGTGCGCAACGCCGGTGCGCATGCTGCGCCAGGGGCAACGCTCCACCTTCTGGTGCCCGGTGTGCCAGAAGCCCTGATCCAGGCGCCGGCGGAGGCCGGCAGAGGCAGAACGGACGGCCCGCGATGCTATATTGGCTTGAACAGGAAAGTACCCATGACATTCAATCAGGAACTGGATGAACACGGCGCCTGGCGCAGGCAGTTCGCCTTGCGGCTCAAGCTGCTGGGCGAATGGCTCAGCGACCACGACCTGATGGGACCCGGCATCCGCGAGCGCCTGGACCAGTTGCATGCGCAGGTCAAGGAAGACAGGATCATGGTGGCCTTCGTGGCCGAGTTTTCGCGTGGCAAATCCGAGCTGATCAACGCGATGTTCTTCGCCGGCTACGGCCGGCGCATCATGCCGGCCAGCGCCGGGCGGACCACCATGTGCCCGACCGAACTGGGCTACGACGCCGAGGTGCCGCCATGCATCCGCCTGCTGCCGATCGAAACCCGCCTGCAGCCGCAGTCGCTGCTGGAGTGGCGCAACGCACCGGACAAGTGGGAGCGTGTCGATCTGGACGTCAACGATCCCAGGCAACTGGCCAGGGCGATCCAGAAAGTGTCCGAGGTCCGGCGCGTCAGTCAGGACGAGGCGCGGGCGCTGGGCTTCTGGAGCGACGAGCTGCCCGACGACAACCCGATTCCCGGGGCCGATGGCCTGGTGGAGGTGCCCAAGTGGCGTCATGCGCTGATCAACATGGCCCATCCGCTGCTCAAGCAGGGCCTGGTGATCCTGGACACGCCGGGGCTCAACGCCATCGGTGCCGAGCCCGAGCTGACGGTCAGTCTGCTGCCGCAGGCGCATGCCGTGGTGTTCATCCTGGCCGCCGACACCGGCGTGACCAAGTCCGACCTGACGATCTGGCGCCAGCATCTGAACGCCCTGGGCCATGCGCCCGAATCGCGCCTGGTGGTGCTCAACAAGATTGACACGATGTGGGACGAACTCAGCTCGCCCGAGCAGGTGCAGCTGCAGATCGCGGCCCAGCGCACCGACTCGGCCGAGGTGCTGGGCATCCCGCCGTCGCAGGTGCTGGCGGTGTCGGCGCAAAAAGGCCTGCTGGCCAAGGTCAACCGGGATGAGGCGCTGCTGCAGGCCAGCCGCCTGCCCGAGCTGGAGGCCGCCCTGGGGGCCGGCCTGCTGGGGCAGCGCCGCAGCATTCTGCAGGCTGCGGTGGCCAACGGTATCGAGGCCCTGCGGGCGGACAGCCGCCGTCTGATGCATACCCGCCATCGCGACATCCTCGAACAGATCCAGGAACTCGAAGGCCTGCGTGGCAAGAACAGCAGCACGATCAAACAGATGCGTCTGCGCATCGAGCAGGAACAGGCCGACTTCGATGCCAGCGGCGCCCGCATCCAGGCGGTACGGTCGGTGCACCTGCGCCTGCTGCGCGAGTTGTTCGCGCTGCTGAGCAGTTCGCACCTGAAAAAGGAAGCCTCGGCGATGGCCAAGGCGCTCAGGCAGCCGGGCATCAAGCTGGGTGTGCGGCGCGTCTACGATGACACCTTCGGGCGCCTGCGCGCCGATCTGGACAGCGCGCGCCAGCTGATCGGCGAGATCCAGTCGATGCTCGAGGGCAGTTTTCGTGGCCTCAACGCGGAATACGGCTTTTCGTTGCAGGCGCCGGCGGCGCCCCAGCTCGAGCGCTACATGACGGACCTGCAGCAGGTCGAGAAAAGCCACCTGCAGTACCTCAGCCTGGGCAACGCGCTGCGTCTGGCGCAACCCGAGTTTGGTGAACGCCTGTCGCGCGCGCTGATGAGCCGCCTGCGGGTGATCTACGATGCGGCCGTCAACGACGTGGAACTGTGGAACAAAGCGGCGGCCTCGCAACTGGATGCCCAGTTGCGCGAGCGGCGGCGCAATTTCTCGCGGCGCATCGAGGCGGTGTCCCGTATCCAGCAGGCCGCGGGCGGCCTGGACGAGCGCATTCGCGAGCTGCAGGCGCAGCAGGCGCAACTGCAGGTGCTGGACAGCAAGCTCGACGAGCTGACCGCGGTGCTGATGGCCGCGCAGGACGGTGCCGCGCCCGTGGCGCGGGTGGCATGAAGCCGCCGGCAGACGATGGCGCGGCGATTCCCGATGCCATTCGCCAGAGCTTTGCGCCAGCCCTGATCGCCTGGCAGCGGCACAGTGGCCGGCACGGTCTGCCCTGGCAGGCCACGCGCGATCCCTATCGGGTCTGGCTGTCCGAAATCATGTTGCAGCAGACCCAGGTGGCGACGGTGCTGGCCTACTACCCGCGCTTCCTGGAGCGCTTCCCGGACGTGCGTGCGCTGGCCGGGGCGGGTGAGGACGAGGTGATGGCGCTGTGGAGCGGGCTGGGCTACTACAGCCGTGCCCGCAACATGCACCGCTGCGCGCAGGTGGTGGTGCGCGAGCATGGCGGACGCTTTCCCGATCGTGCCGACGATCTGGCGACGCTGCCCGGTATCGGTGCCTCGACGGCGGCTGCGATCGCCGCTTTCTGCCATGGCCAGCGGGTGTCGATCGTCGATGGCAACGTGCGGCGGGTGCTCTCGCGCCTGCTCGCCTTCGACGAGGACCTGGCCCAGACCGGACCGCAGAAGCGCCTGTGGGCACTGGCTCAGGCCCTGCTGCCCGTGGCGCCGTCCCACTCCGACATGCAGGCCTATACCCAGGGATTGATGGACCTGGGGGCAACGGTCTGCACGCGCAGCCGGCCGGCCTGCGAACCTTGTCCGGTCGGCCAGGTGTGTCGGGCGCGTGCCGACGGGGACCCGCTGCGCTACCCCGTCAAAAGCCGGCGCCTGGTGCGCCGCCATGAAAGCTGGTGGCTGGCCGTGATGCTGCGCGGCGTTGGCTCGCAACGGCAGGTGTGGCTGCAGCGACGGCCGGCGCCGGGCATCTGGGCCGGCCTGCAGTGCGTGCCGGTGGCGGCCAGCGAGGCGGCGGCCCGGGCCGTCGTGCCGGGCGGTGGTACCGCCGTGCGCGAGATGCCAGCCATTGCGCACGCGCTGACGCACCGGGAGTTGCGTTTGCATCCCCTGCTGGTGGAGTTGCCCATGACCGGCGCCGCGCCGGCTGCCGACGGTGCCTGGCATGCGTTGTCCGGCATGGGCGACATGGGCCTGCCGGCCCCGGTGCGCCAGTTGCTGGCCGCGCTGCGTTGACGCCCGGGGCGGGCCTGGCGGTGGTTCCAGGGGCCCCGGCGCCTGTGCCTCAGGGCGTGCCTTCCGGTCCGGCCCGGTCCTGACCGTCCGATGCCACCGGGCGCGCGGGCGGCGTGGGCCAGCCGTCGGCCTCGCGGTGGCGGATGCGGGCCTTCCAGTCAGTGGCGAATGCCTTGGCCAATTCCTCGGCGATGTAGACGGAGCGGTGTTGTCCACCCGTGCAGCCGATGGCCACGGTGGCGTAGCTGCGGTGGTCCTCGAGCATCAGGGGCAGCCAGTGGCGCAGGAAGGCGTCGATGTGTCCGATCATCTGGCCGACCTCCGGCTGGGTGGCGAGGAACTCGGCCACCGGTGCGTCGCGCCCGGTCAGCGGGCGCAATTGCGGGTCGTAGTGCGGATTGGGCAGCATGCGCACATCGAAGACGAAATCGGCGTCGGTCGGGATGCCGCGCTTGAATGCGAAGGACTCGAACACCAGGGTCAGCGGCGACTGCGTGTCGCCCAGCATTTCCTTGAGCTGGCGGCGCAGTTGCGCCGGGCGGATCAGGCTGGTGTCGAGCACCAGGGCGTGGTCGCGCAGCTCGGCCAGCAACTCGCGCTCATGCTCGATGGCGTCGGTCAGGGCGCGTCGCTGATCGTCGGACGATTTGAGCGACAGCGGGTGGCGCCGGCGGGTTTCCGAAAAACGCCGCACCAGGGTGTCGGTGGACGCGTCGAGGAACAGTGTGGTCAGGTGCACACGCCGCGTCGGGTGCTGCTGCAGCGCCGCGAGTCTGGCGGGCAGTCCGGGCAGGGATGGTGCACTGCGCACGTCCATGGCGATGGCGACCCTCTCGGCGCGGTGGCTTTGCTCCAGCGAGATGAAGCTGTCCAGCAACTCGGGCGGCAGGTTGTCCACGCAGTAGTAGCCCAGGTCCTCCAGCGCCGTGATCGCCACCGACTTGCCCGAGCCGGACATGCCGGTGATGAGAACCAGCTCGATGGCTGGCAGGGTGTCTCTGTCGTTCGGCATTTCAGGCTCCCAGCAACTCGCGCGCATGCGCCAGCGATGCGGCCGACTGCTCGCTGCCGCCCAGCATGCGGGCGAGTTCCTTCACACGGTGCTCGTCGTCGATGCGGCGCACGCCGCTTTCGGTCTGCTGGCCCTGCTGGCGCTTGCTGACCAGCAGGTGGTGGTTGGCACAGGCAGCCACTTGCGCCAGGTGGGTGACCGCCAGCACCTGGCGATCGCGCCCCAGGCGCTGCAGCAGCCGGCCCACGGTATGGGCCACGGCGCCGCCGATGCCGGAGTCGACCTCGTCGAAGATCAGCGTCGGGGCCTGGCCCAGCTCGCTCGTGACCACGGACAGGGCCAGCGCGATGCGCGAGAGCTCGCCACCCGAGGCCACCTTGCCAACCGGACGCGGGGTGACGCCGGCATGGCCGGCGACGAGAAATTCCACCTGTTCCCAGCCATGGGCCTGGGGTTCGTCGAGCCGCTGCAGCGCAATTTCGAAGCGGCCACCCTGCATGCCCAACTCCTGCATGGCCCCGGTGACGGCCCTGGCCAGGCGCGGGGCGGCCTCGGCGCGCTGTTTGCCCAGGCGCCTGGATTCGGCATCGAACTGTTTCCAGGCCTGCCGCTCGGCGGCCTGCAGGCTGTCGATGTCGAGTGCCTGGTCAAGCCGGGCGAGTTCGGTCTTCCATTGCTCCAGCAAGCCTGGCAACTCTTCCGGCGCGCGACGGAAGCGCCGGGCCAGCGACAGCCACAGTGACAGCCGCTCGTCCAGTGCGGCGAGGTCGGACGGGTCGAGGTCGCCGCGGCGGCCGTACTGGTGCAGGCTGTGCACCGTGTCCTGCACCTGTGCCAGCGCGCCTTCCAGCGCCTCGATGGGGGCGGCAAAGGCGGGCTCGATGGCGGCCTGCGCCTGCAGGCCCTGCAGGGCCCGGTGGATCAGGCCGGCGGCGTTGTCGTCTGCCTCGTCGAGCAGGGCGATGGCCTGCTGCGCGGCGTCCTGCAGCGCCTGCGCATGGGCCAGGCGGCTGTGCCGGGTGTTCAGTTCCTCCCACTCGTCCGCACCGGGGGCCAGCTTGTCGAGCTCGCCGATCTGCCAGGCCAGACGTTCGCTTTCCTGCTGCAGGCTGTCCTGGCGTTCGCGGGCCTCTTCCAGCCTGCGGCGCTGCTGGCGCCAGGCCGACCACAGTTGCGTGGCCCGGGAAGTGTCCACGCCGGCGTAGGCGTCGAGCAACTGCCGCACCGCCTCGGGGCGGGTGAGGCTCTGCCAGGCGTGCTGGCCGTGGATGTCCACCAGGTGGTCGGCGGCGGCCTTGAGCTGCGCCATGGTGGCGGCACTGCCGTTGATCCAGCCGCGGCTGCGGCCCTCGGCGTCCACCGTGCGGCGCAGCAGCAGCGCGTCGTCCGCCTCGAAACCCTGTTCATCGAGCCACGCTCGCAGGCCGGCGGGCGTGTCGAACTCGGCGCTGATCTCGCAGCGGCCGGCGCCCTCGCGCACCACGCCGGTGTCGGCACGCGCGCCCAGCACGAGCTGCAGGGCGTCGATCAGGATCGACTTGCCGGCACCGGTTTCACCGGTGAGCACGCTGAAACCCGGCTCGATGTCGAGCTCCAGCTCGGGAACGATCACGAAGTCGCGCAGGGCGATGCGGCGAAGGCTCATGGCGGTGCGGCGTGTCTCGGCAAAGCAATGCAGATGCCGCGTATTGTGGCCCGGAATTCAGGCCCCTTCGTTCCAGTGCAGTTTCATGCGCAGGGTGTCGAAATAGCTCCAGCCCACCGGGTGCAGCAGACGCAGCGCATGGGGCGAGCGCCGTACCACGACGCGGTCGCCATGCAACAGGCTGGTCAGCGACTGCATGTCGAAGTTGGCGTTGGCATCCTTGCCGGAGACGATCTCGACCGCGATCTCGCTGCGCGAGGACAGCACCACCGGCCGGTTGGACAGCGTGTGTGGCGCGATCGGCACCATCACCCAGCCATCGATCGCCGGGTGCAGCATGGGGCCGCCGGCCGACAGGGCGTAGGCGGTCGAGCCCGTGGGGGTGGCGATGATCAGGCCGTCGGCACGCTGGTTGGCCACGAAATGGCCATCGACCTCGACACGCAGCTCGATCATGCTGGCGGCACCGCCGCGGTTGACCACCACGTCGTTGAGGGCGGTGGCCTCGAACACGCAGCGCCCGTCGCGCCACACGCTGGCCGCGATCAGGGTTCGTGCCTCTTCCTCGAAGGCACCGTGCAGCATGGCGTGCAGCCGTGCGCGAAAGTCGTCGAACGGGATGTCGGTGATGAAGCCCAGGCGGCCCTGGTTGATGCCGATCAGCGGTACGCCATAGCTGGCCAGTTGCCGGCCGATGCCCAGCATGGTGCCGTCGCCGCCGATGACCAGCGCCAGATCGCAGTCGCGCCCGATGGCAGGCACATCCAGTGTGGTGTACTGGGTCAGCCCGGTGTTGTGGGCGGTGTCGGTTTCAAGCGAGACATCGCAGCCCTGGTCATGCAGGAAGTGCGCGAGCTCCTCAACGGCATGGCGCGATCCCGGCATCTGGTATTTGCCGATGATGGCCACATGGGTGAAGTGCAGGGGACGCTTTGTTTTCGGGGTATCCATCCGCTGGACGGGAGTCGGGATCATGCGTGGATTACAGCATAGCGGGTCCTTGCCTTTCCCCTGGCAAACCCTTGACGGCGGCGCCGGCACGTGGCGCCCTTCGTCCGTACAATGGCCGCATCATGCTGGATGAACGTTCCAAGTTGCTGCTCAAGGCGCTGGTCGAGCGCTACATTGCCGACGGGCAGCCGGTGGGTTCGCGCACGCTGGCCAAGGCCACGGGTCTGGAGCTGTCGCCGGCCACCATCCGCAACGTGATGAGCGATCTGGAGGAGCTGGGCCTGATCGCCAGCCCCCACACCTCGGCCGGCCGCATCCCGACGGCGCGCGGCTACCGCCTGTTTGTGGACACCATGCTGACGGTGCGGCGTGATGAGCTGCCGGGCATGGGCGGGCTGGGTCGCCAGCAGGCCCTGGAGGGGGCGCAGCCGCAGCGCGTCATCAGCCATGCGGCGCAGATGCTGTCGAGTCTGTCGCAGTTTGTGGGCGTGGTGATGGCGCCACGCATGGCCACCGTGTTCCGGCATATCGAATTCCTGAATCTGTCCGAGCACCGGGTGCTGGTCATCCTGGTGTCACCCGATGGTGAGGTGCAGAACCGCATCATCCACACCCAGGCGGTGTTCACGCAATCGCAGTTGCAGGAGGCCGCCAACTTCTTCAATACGCACTACGCGGGTCTGACCATGGACGCCGTGCGCGAGCGGCTCAAGACCGAGCTGGAGGCCCTGCGCGGCGAAATCGCCGAGCTGATGAAGGCTGCGGTCGATGTGGACGCCGCACGTGAGCAGGACCAGGTCGTCGTCGCCGGCGAGCGCAACCTGCTGTCGGTCAGCGAGTTCTCCAGCGACATGGGCAACCTGCGCCGGTTGTTCGACCTGTTCGAGCAGAAGACCCAGCTGGCGCGCCTGCTGGACGTCTCGGCCCAGGCCGATGGCGTGCGCATCTACATCGGCGGCGAGAGCCAGGTCGTGCCGTATGAGGACCTGTCGGTGGTCACCGCGCCTTACGAAGTCGATGGCCAGGTGGTCGGCACGCTGGGCGTGATCGGCCCGCAGCGCATGCCTTACGACCGGATGATCCAGATTGTCGACGTGACGGCCAAGCTGGTGAGCAATGCACTGAGCCACGGCAAGTGAGCGGGCCGCCGGCCATCTACAATAGCCGGTTCGGTGGGCCGTTAGCTCAGTTGGTCAGAGCAGGGGACTCATAATCCCTTGGTCGCTGGTTCGAGCCCAGCACGGCCTACCAATGCATGCAAAAGGGGTTGCCGCGCAAGCTGGCAACCCCTTTTTTCGTGGCGGGATGGCCTTCAGGCGGCCGTGCGTGCGGCTTCCACCGGCCTGGGGTTGAAGCGCATCGAGAAATCGACGGCCTTGACGTCCTTGATGAGGGCGCCCACCGAGATGCGGTCCACGCCGGTGGCGGCCAGCGCGGGCACGGTGTCCAGCGTGACGCCGCCGGAGACTTCCAGGCTGCAGCGGCCCTGGGCCATGTCGACGGCTTGCCGGATGGTGGGCACGTCCATGTTGTCGAGCAACACCATGGTGACGCCGGCGTCCAGTGCTTCCTGCAACTGGGTCAGGGTCTCCACCTCCACCTGGATGAAGGCCACGTGCTGGCCGATCGCCTGGGCGGCGCGGAAAGCCTGCGTGAGGCCACCGGCGGCGGCGATGTGGTTTTCCTTGATGAGGATGGCGTCGTACAGGCCCATGCGGTGGTTGCGGCCGCCACCGCAGCGCACGGCGTACTTCTGGGCGACGCGCAGGCCCGGGATGGTCTTGCGTGTGTCGAGGATGGCCGCGCGGGTGCCTGCCACCGCCTCGACGTAGCGGGCCGTCTTGGTGGCAACGCCGCTGAGCGTCTGCAGGAAGTTCAGGCAGGTGCGCTCGGCGGTCAGCAGCTCACGTGCCGGTCCGGTGATCTCGACCACGACCTGGCCCGGTTCGCAGCGGCCACCGTCGTCGACCAGCCAACGCACGGTGCTGGCGGGCGAAACCTGGCGCAGCACCTCGTCCACCCAGGGGCGACCGCAGATCACGGCGGACTCGCGGCAGGTGATGCGGGCCACGGCCATGTTCTCGGCCGGGATCAGCGCGGCGGTGACGTCGCCGGTGCCGACATCTTCCTGCAGTGCGCGCTCCACGTCGCGCAGAACCTGCTCCGGCGGTGGCGCGTCGAGGGGTCCGGGTGCGTGTGTCTCGCTCATGCTTTTTCGATCGGGCTGGCGGTGGGGAAGCGCAGGTCCTTCTTGAATACCACGGGCTTGCCGCCCGCCGATCGCTTGACCATCCAGTGCGACAGGGCCGCATCCAGGTAGTCGGCGTGACCAGGGAACCAGCGGATCAGCTCCTGGGTGAACCGGCGGCACAGTGCGGCGTCGCCCGTGGCCAGCCGCTCCTGGACCTGCCGTGCCGACGTCAACACGGCAGCGTGCTCGTCGCGATGGCATTCACGGGCCGGAAATTCGGTGTCGTCCATCCAGCGATCTTCTTCACCGAAATGCTCTTCCAGGTGGGTGATGACCGCTTGCAGGCGCACGGCGAGGTCCTCGTCGGGTGCGTCCCGCAGGGCGCACACCACCTCGGTGAATGCCTGGTGGGTGCGGTCCATGGGGGGGTAGCCCAGCAATAGGTCATTGCTCCAGCCAAAGGACTGGACATCGGGCTCGGCGGTATTCGGGTTCATGTCGTTGTGCGGTCTCAGGGGCCGGGTTGCGCGGGAAAAATGGAAGGATACCGCGGAACACCCGGCTCGTCCGGGCGGGTTGTCGCTTCGCATGGGTGGGGACTTGGCCGTTGCCAAGCGCGATCGTGTGGCGCGTTGGTGATTTTTTTGTTCAGACCTGCAAAGAGGCGCCCAAAAAACCGTGCTATACTGCGTGCTTCAGCGGCTGTAGCTCAGTTGGATAGAGTACTTGGCTACGAACCAAGGGGTCGTGGGTTCGAATCCTGCCAGCCGCGCCATACAGAAGGTACAAACGGGTCAGTCTCACAAGGACTGGCCCGTTTTGCCTTGTGCACCGCCTGCGCACTGCGATATCCGCGCCGCGGCTCGTGCAGCGGACGTGACCCGGGTCGGGTCCGGCGTGAGATGCGGCAACACCGCGCGGCCCTGTGCCTGCGGGGCCGATGGCGTTTTCCCGCTGGTGCCGGCCCGCATTCTGACCGGACAATGTCCGGGCGCATCATGGCTATCGACGACAAACATCCACCACAGGACATGGCGGCCCATGCCCGGCCCGAGGCCGCCCACGACACCCCCCCGGGGCAAAAGCGGCTGTTCGAGGACTGGCTGACCGTGGGCGTGATGGCGGCCCTGGCCCTCATCACCTTCGCCAATGTGCTGGTGCGCTACTTCACCGATGTGTCGTTTGCCTGGACGGAAGAAATCTCCACGTTTCTCATGATCGTGCTGGCGCTGGTGGGCGGCGCATCGGCGGTGGTGCGCGAGGCGCACATCCGCATCGAGTTCTTTGCCGATGCGGGCAGCAGTGGGCGCCGGCGGCGGCTGGCACAGATCGGTGCGTTGCTGGTGGCGCTGTTGTTCATCACCATTGGCGTGCTCAGCCTGCCCGTGGTCTGGGACCAGTACCAGTACGAGGAGACCTCACCGGGCATCGGTGTGCCGCAATGGTGGTACTCGATCTGGTTGCCGGTGTTCAGCGCGCTGATTGCCGGGCGGGCGCTGCAGGTGTTTGCGCGCAAGCTGCGCCGCGACGACGACCGCACGGAGACCGCCCGATGACCGCCACGCTGCTGTTCGCGCTGTTCATCGTGGCCATGGTCATCGGCGTGCCCATCGGCGCGGCGCTGGGGCTGGCTGGCACGGTGGCCATCGCCATCGCCAACGCCGACATCACCTGGATGGGGCTGCTGGCCGTGCCGCAGAATTTCTTTGCCGGCCTGGGCAAGTACACCTTGCTGGCGGTGCCCATGTTCGTGCTGGTCGGCTCGATCTTCGACCGCTCGGGCGTGGCGGCGCGGCTGGTCAATTTCGCGGTGGCCATCGTCGGGCGCGGCCCGGGCATGTTGCCGCTGGTGGCGATTGCCGTGGCCATGTTCCTGGGCGGCATCTCGGGCTCGGGCCCGGCCAATGCGGCGGCCGTGGGCGGGGTGATGATCGCGGCGATGCGCCGTGCCGGCTACCCGCCCAGCTTTTCGGCCAGCGTGGTGGGGGCCGCCGCGGCCACCGACATCCTGATCCCGCCCTCGGTGGCCTTCATCATCTATTCGGTGCTGGTGCCGGGCGCCTCGGTGCCGGCGCTGTTCGCGGCCGGCATGGTACCGGGCGTGCTGGCCGGTCTGGCGCTGATCGTACCGGCGGTGTGGATGGCGCGGCGCCACCGCATGGGCGCCCTGGAGGCCGACATGCCGCGCCCACCGCTGTGGAAAAGCCTGCGCGAGGCCTCATGGGGTCTGGCCGCGCCGGTGCTGATCCTCGGCGGCATGCGGGCCGGCTGGTTCACGCCCACCGAGGCGGCCGTGGTGGCGGTGTTCTACGGCCTGTTCGTGGGCATGGTCATTTACCGGACGATCCACTGGCGCGACCTGTTCGACATCCTGCGCGAGGCCGGCGAGCTGTCGGCGGTGATCCTGCTGGTGGTGTCGCTGGCCGGCATTTTCGCGTTCTCGCTGTCCACGCTGGGCGTGATCGATCCGGTGGCCTCCGCCATCGTGAACTCGGGCCTGGGCGAGTATGGCGTGCTGCTGCTGCTGATCCTGCTGCTGATCACGGTGGGCATGTTCCTGGACGGCATCTCGATCTTCCTGATCTTCGTGCCGCTGCTCATGCCCATCATGGAGCACTACCGGTGGGACCCGGTCTGGTTCGGCGTGATCCTGACCCTGAAGGTGGCGCTGGGCCAGTTCACGCCGCCGCTGGCGGTGAACCTGATGGTATCGTGCCGCATTGCCGGGGTGCGCATGGAGTCGACCGTGCGCTGGGTCTGGCCGATGCTGCTGGCCATGGGCGCGGTGATGCTGCTGGTGATCGCCTTCCCGCCACTGGCGTTGTGGCTGCCAGCCAGGCTGGGTTACTGACCGCTTTTGCCAGAATCGTTTTTTCACCCAAGGAGACCTGCCTCATGAAACTGCGTACCTTCCTGACCACCGCCGTGTGCGCCGCTGCCGCGCTGACCTTCGGCTCCCAGGCCATGGCCCAGAGCAACTACCGCTCCGAGTACCGCATGTCGCTGGTGCTGGGCACGGCATTCCCCTGGGGCAAGGGTGGCGAGATCTGGGCCGACAAGGTGCGCGAGCGCACCCAGGGGCGCATCAACATCAAGCTGTACCCCGGCGTGTCGCTGATCCAGGGTGACCAGACGCGCGAATTCCCGGCACTGCGCCAGGGCGTGATCGACATGGCGATCGGCTCGACCATCAACTGGTCGCCGCAGGTCAAGGAGCTGAACCTGTTCTCGCTGCCCTTCCTGATGCCCAACTACGCGGCGGTGGATGCGCTGACCCAGGGCGAGGTGGGCAAGCGCCTGTTCCAGCGGCTGGAAAAGGCCGGTGTGGTGCCGCTGGCCTGGGGCGAGAACGGCTACCGCGAGATCTCCAACTCGAAGAAGGCGATCAAGTCGCCGGCCGACCTCAAGGGCATGAAGATCCGCGTGGTCGGCTCGCCCCTGTTCCTGGACACCTTCACGGCCCTGGGCGCCAACCCCACGCAGATGAGCTGGGCCGATGCGCAACCGGCCATGGCCAGCGGTGCCGTCGATGGCCAGGAAAACCCGCTGTCGGTCTACATGGCGGCCAAGCTCTACACCGTGGCGCAGAAGCACGTGACGATGTGGGGTTACATGAACGACCCGCTGATCTTCGTGGTCAACAAGGACGTGTGGAACAGCTGGACGCCGGCCGACCGCGAGATCGTCAGGCAGGCCGCCATCGAGGCCGGCAAGGAGCAGATCGCGATCGCGCGCAAGGGTGTGATCGAGGCCGACAAGCCGCTGCACAAGGAGCTGGCCTCGCACGGCGTCACGGTGACCGAGCTGAGCCCGGCCGAACGGGCCGAGTTCGTCAAGGCCACCCGTGGCGTGGTCAGCAAGTGGAAGGGCCAGATCGGCACCGACCTGGTGGACCTGGCCGAGAAAACGGTGGCTGCCCACGCGAAGTGAACGGTCGGGGGTCCTGGTCATGGCCGGGCGGTGTCGCGGTAAAGTCGCGGCATGAGCAAGGCATTCACCAAGGAAACCGACCAGGACACCGAGGAAGACCTCCCGGCAGCGGCGCCGCTGCCGGGTGGCAAAAACTACATCACCCGCGCCGGCTACGACCGCCTGCGTGCCGAGCTGATGCAGCTCATCGACGAGGAGCGCCCCCGGGTCGTCGAGGTGGTGCACTGGGCGGCCAGCAACGGTGACCGCTCGGAAAACGGCGATTACCTCTATGGCAAGAAGCGCCTGCGCGAGATCGACCGCCGCATCCGCTTCCTGACACGCCGGCTGGAGATCGCCGAGGTGGTCGATCCGTCGCTGCATCATGGCGGCGACCAGGTGTTCTTTGGTGCCACCGTGACCTATGCCGATGCGGACGGCACGGAAACGCAGGTCACCATTCTCGGCGTCGACGAGGCCGACAGTGCGCAAGGCCAGATCAGCTGGATCTCGCCCGTGGCACGTGCGCTGCTCAAGGCGCGGGTGGGTGACGTCGTGCGGCTGATGCTGCCCGGTGGCCTGCAGGAGCTGGAGGTGCTGGAGGTGAGCTACCCGGCACCGGGCGCCTGAAGGGACGTTCGTATCCCTCGGGGGCCGGGCGTCAGCCGGCGCCGGGCTTGTAACGCTGGGCCCTGACCACCGAGGCCGTGCGGCGCAGGTTGCGCAGCACGGCGGCCAGGTGCTGGCGGTCGCGCACCGAGAGCGTGAAGCGGATGTCGATGGTGGCCTGGGCCGGGTCGTCGCCCATGTGCACGTGCAGGATGTCGGCCTCTGCCTGGGCAATCGCCGAGGCCACGCGGGCCAGCACGCCCTTGCCGTTGGTGACCGTCACCATCACGTCGCTGTCGAACGTGCGGACAGCCTCCTCGGCCCATTCGACCGGCAGGAATCGCTCCCTGTCGCGTGCCAGCAGGCGCTTGCCATTGGGGCAATCCTCCACGTGCACCACCAGGCCTTCACCCTGGCCGAGATAGCCGATGATGCGGTCTCCGGGGATGGGCCGGCAACAACTGGCGTACTGCACCGAGGCCCCTTCGGAGCCATCCAGGCTCACGCTGCCCTGAGCCAACTGGTCCTCATGGTCACCGCCGAAGCGTTCGCGGCTGATGAGCAGGGTGTCGGGCTTGACGCCGGTTTCGGTCAGCAGCACGGCCAGCTTCTTGCCGATCATGCTGGCGATGCGCTTGCCCATGCCGATGTCGGACAGCAGTTCGGCGCGTGACTTGCTCCCGGCAAAGCGCAGCAGTTTGTCCCAGGTGGCGCGGTATTCTCCGGCCTCGGCCGGCAATTGGGCGAAGCCCTCGGAGCGCAAGGCCTGCAGCAGCATGCGTTCGCCCAGCTCGACAGCCTTTTCCTGCGCCACGGTCTTGAGGTGGTGGCGCAGCTTGGAGCGCGCGCGCCCCGTCTTGGCGAAGGACAGCCACGCCGGGTTGGGCTCGGCGTGGTCGCCCGTGACGATCTCGACGACGTCACCGTTGTTGAGCTCGGTGCGCAGCGGGCGTTGTTCGCCGTTGACCACCGCACCGACGGCGCTGTTGCCCACGTCGCTGTGGATGGCGTAGGCAAAGTCCAGCGCGGTGGCGCCGCGCGGCAGCGACAGGATCTTGCTCTTGGGTGTGAAGACGTAGACGGCGTCAGGGAACAGGTCGATCTTGACGTGGTCCCAGAACTCGGCCGCATCGCGGGTCTCCTGCTGGATGTCCAGCAGCGACTGCAGCCACTGGGTGCCCAGGCGTTCGGAGGTTTCGCTGCCTGGCTCGTTGGCCTTGTAGAGCCAGTGGGCGGCGACACCCGATTCGGCCACCACATCCATGGCGTGCGTGCGCAACTGGAACTCGATGTTGGTGCCGAACGGGCCGATCAGGGTGGTGTGCAGCGACTGGTAACCGTTGAGCTTGGGGATGGCCACGTAGTCGCGGAACTTGCCCGGTACCGGTTTGTACAACTGGTGCAGGATGCCCAGGCCGGTGTAGCTGTCGAGCAACTCGGGCACGATGATGCGGAAGCCGTAGATGTCCGTGACCTGCGAAAACGACAGATGCTTGCTGTCCATCTTGCGGTAGACCGAGTACAGGGTCTTCTCGCGCCCCATGATGCGGACCTGCATGCCGTGCTGCCGGAACACCGCCTCGACCTCGCCCTGGACGCGGGCGATGAGGTCTTTGCGCCGCGTACGGGACTTGCTCAGGGCCTTGGACAGCACCTCGTAGCGCCAGGGGTGGAGAAAGCGGAAGGACAGGTCCTGCAGTTCGCGGTAGGTGAAGTTCAGACCGAGGCGGTGGGCAATGGGGGCGTAAATTTCCAGCGTCTCGCTGCTGATGCGCTTCCATTTGCTGCGCGGCATGTCGGACATGGTGCGCATGTTGTGGGTGCGGTCGGCCAGCTTGACCAGGATGACGCGAACGTCCTTGGCCATGGCCAGCAGCATCTTGCGGAAGCTTTCGGCCTGATTCTGTTCCCGGCTGTCGAACTCGAGCTTTTCCAGCTTGGTGAGGCCATCGACCAGGTCGGCCACGGTGATGCCGAAGCGCTCGGTCAGGTCGGCCTTGGTGACGCCGCAGTCCTCGATGACATCGTGCATGAGCGCGGCCATGAGCGCCTGGGCGTCGAGCTTCCATTCGGCGCACTGGGCGGCCACGGCGATCGGGTGGGTGATGTAGGGATCGCCGTTCTTGCGCATCTGGCCGAGATGCGCCTGGTCGGCCAGGCGGTAGGCCTGGCGCACCTGCTCGACTTCCGCCGCATTGAGGTAGTCGAGCTTGCCCAGCAGCACAGCAAAGCTGGCCGCGGATGCGCTGGCCGATGCCGCCTGCGCGGCGTCGGCTCCGGCGTGGGTGGCGGGCTCGGCAAAGCTGGACATGTCCCTACTTTAGCCTGAAATGAAACACCTTCGTGCCGCTGCGTGTGTTTTCCGACCCCGGGGCCGTGCAGGCGCGCCTCACCGCTGGGGTGGTACCAGGATCGTGGGCCTGGCCTCGGGCAGCTTGTCCGGGTAGTCGCGGCTGAAATGCAGTCCGCGGCTTTCTTTCCGTTGCATGGCCGAGCGCACGATCAGATCGGCCACCTGCACCAGGTTGCGCAACTCCAGCAGGTCGCGCGTGACGTGGAACTGCGAATAGAACTCCTGGATTTCGCTTTGCAGCAGCGCGATGCGGTGGGCGGCGCGCTCCAGGCGTTTGTTGGTGCGCACGATGCCCACGTAGTCCCACATGAAGCGGCGCAATTCGTCCCAGTTGTGCGAGATGACGACCTGCTCGTCGGCATCGGTCACCTGGCTGTCGTCCCACAGGGGCAGCGCCGGTGTGGCGGTCGGTGTCTGGCGGCGGATGTTGGCGACGGCCGCGCGCGCGAACACCATGCACTCCACCAGTGAATTGCTGGCCAGTCGGTTGGCGCCGTGCAGACCGGTGCAGGTGGCCTCGCCGATGGCATACAGGCCGGCCAGATCGGTGTGGCCCTCCAGGTCGGTGACGATGCCGCCGCAGGTGTAGTGGGCGGCCGGCACGACGGGTATGGGCTCGCGCGTGATGTCGATACCCAGTTCGGCACAGCGCGCCAGGATGTTCGGGAAGTGTTCGCGGATGAACGCGGCCGGCTGGTGGGAGATGTCCAGGTACACGCAATCCAGCCCGTGCTTTTTCATCTCCGCGTCGATGGCGCGGGCCACGATGTCGCGCGGCGCCAGCTCGGCGCGCGGGTCGTGGTCGGGCATGAAGCGGTGTCCGCCCAGGTGCGCGGGCAGCCGCAGCTGGCCGCCTTCGCCGCGCACGGCCTCCGAGATCAGGAAATTCTTGACGTGCGGGTGGTAGAGGCAGGTCGGGTGGAACTGGATGAACTCCATGTTGCCGACGCGGCAGCCGGCACGCCAGGCGGCAGCGATGCCGTCGCCGGTGGCGGTATCCGGGTTGGTGGTGTAGAGGTAGACCTTGCCGGCGCCCCCGGTGCACAGCAGGGTGTGGGTGGCACTGAACGTATCGACCGTGTCGCGTTCCACATCGAGCACGTAGGCGCCGTGGCAGCGGGGCTGGCTGCCATCCGCCGGCATGCCGGGCAGCTTGCTGTCGACGATGAGGTCGACCAGCATGTGGTTCTCGAAGAAGGTGATGCCAGGCGTGGCGCGTGCGCGCTCGCTCAGCGTGGCCTGCACGGCCGCGCCGGTGGCGTCGGTCACGTGCACGATACGCCGGTGGCTGTGGCCGCCCTCGCGTGTCAGGTGCAGCTCACCGTTCTCGGTCGAGAAGGGCACACCCATTTCGCGCAGCCAGGCGATCGCGGAGGGAGCGTGCTCGACAGTGAAGCGCGTGGCCTCCAGGTCGCACAGGCCGGCGCCGGCGACCAGGGTGTCGTCCACATGGGCGGCGTAGCTGTCGCCCTCCGCCAGCACCGCGGCGATGCCGCCCTGGGCCCAGTTGCTGGAGCCGTCGGAGATACCGCGTTTGGTGATCACCGCGACCCGGTACTGGGGTGCCAGGTGCAGTGCTGCGGTCAGGCCGGCCAGGCCGCTGCCGATGATGAGGACGTCGAACTGATGGGTGGAGGTCATGGTGATGGTACGGAGGCGGCGCGTGGGGCTTCAGGCATTCGGGGTGTAGGCCAGGCGCACGTAGATGGGGGCGAAGGCTTCGGCCTGGGTCAGCTCGATCAGCGTTTCCTTGGCCAGCTCCAGCATGGCGATGAAGGTGACCACCAGCACCGGCGCACCCAGGCTCGGGTCGAACAGCTCGCCGAATTCGACAAAACGCCGGCCTTGCAGCCGGCGCAGCACGATGCTCATGTGCTCACGCACCGACAGCTCCTCGCGGCTGATGCGGTGGTGTTGCACGAGGCGCGCACGCTTGAGGATGTCACGCCAGGCTGCCTGCAGGTCGGCGGGGGTCACGTCGGGGAAGCGCGGTGCCAGCGATTGCTCGACATACACCTGGGCACGGAGGAAGTCGCGCCCGTACTGGGGCAGGTCGGACAGGCGCTGGGCGGCGATTTTCATCTGCTCGTATTCGAGCAGGCGGCGCACCAGTTCGGCACGCGGGTCGACCTCGTCCTCGCCATCGTCGCTTTTCTTCGGTGGCAGCAGCATGCGCGACTTGATCTCGATGAGCATGGCCGCCATGAGCAGGTACTCGGCCGCCAGTTCGAGGTTGGACGCGCGGATCTCCTCGACGTAGCTCAGGTACTGGCGGGTGACCGCCGCCATCGGGATGTCGAGGATGTTGAAGTTCTGCTTGCGGATCAGGTACAGCAGCAGATCGAGCGGACCCTCGAAGGCCTCCAGGAAGACCTGCAGCGCATCGGGCGGGATGTACAGGTCGCGTGGCAGGTCGAACAGCGGCTCGCCATACAGGCGTGCCACGGCCACATGGTCCACCACGGCGGGCAGGACGGCGTCCAGCCCATCGGGTGGATCGACGAGGACCGGATTGTCCTGCGGCTTCATGCCTTCGTGCGCCCGGCGTTATCGACAGACAGGCGCCACTCGCTCAGTAGGGGCCGGGCTCCGTCTGGTAGACGTAGGGCTTCTGGGGTACGCGGGCCCGCTCCGCCTGCTGCTGGAAATCGCGGTCGATCTGCTTGTCCCAGAGCAGGGCGCGGCCCTGATGCTGCTCTTGCTCCAGGTGCGGGCGGCTGGACTTGAGCTGCTCGATGAACTGGGTGACATCGGAGGTGTAGTGCGGGCGACCGAAAATGGACATGCGCGTCTCTCTAGGGAGTTGGGGACCAACAGAGGGGGAACCAGGGATTTTACCGGTCCGGCGCGCACGTGCGGGGCAGGGGTTCGACCGAGCGGCTGTCCCAGTTGAGCACGGTCTCGCGTACGGTCATTCCGGGCGCCAGCGAGGGGAAATCGCGCCGGATCACGTCGGCAGCGAACCGGGCCATGAAGCGGGACTTGAGCTCGGCACGGGCCCGGTCGACGCCGATGTCCTCGTAGGGCACGGAGGACAGGATGAGGAAGCCGTCGGAGGGGATGCGGCCGGAAGCCATGTTGCCCTCGATGATGGCTGCCGCCTGGCGGATCGGATCGGCCAGGTCGGGGCTGTACGGACCGATGATCAGGGCGACGTTGGGCAGGTGCAGCCAGTCGAAGCCGCGGCCGACGCAGATCATCCATTCGCGGTGCTCGATGTCCAGCGCACGCTCGGTCTGCCGCAGGGCCAGGATGTGCGCCAGGTTGCCGTCGAGCAGGGGCAGCAGGTCGGACCGCATGCGGGCGGGCATGTCGGGCAGGAGTTGTTGCAGGCGTGCCGGCAGGCCTGGCAGGTCTGCTGCGCCCACGTTCGCCATGGACAGGACCTGGCCGTTGTGGCCATGCAGCACCAGGGCTTCCTCGTCGGTCTCGAAGCCGCAGACCAGTGGGTAGACGGTGCCGTGATCGGCACCGAACAGGGAGGAGACCTCGGCGCGGATGCCGAAGGTGTGGGCCCGGGCGTCGGCGGTACGGTAATGGAAACCGGCACAGCCGCGGCGCTCGTCCCCTCGGGAATAGTGGTAGGTGATCATGAGCAGGGCCTGGCGGCCGCTGCCGACCACCTTGCCGACCGCGGCGGTCAGCGTTTCGCCCAGGTGTGGCCAGCCGAGGTGGAAGATGCCGCCGAGGTTGCGGAACGGCAGGATGATCCCCTTGGGTGTGGATGTGGCCACGGGGATGTTGATGCGGCCGTCCATGCACTTGAGCACCAGGATGGCCGTGGGGTGGTTGGCCAGGTAGCGCTGGCGCGCGAGCCAGGCCTCGGGGCTGGCGTATTCGCCCGCGTGGCGGTGCGCCAGGTCGAACAGCCAGTCGATGCGTTCCTGGATGGGGCGGTGATGGACCGTGGTCGGCATGTCATCTCCCCACCGGTCCCGTTCAGAGGCCGGGGTGGAGCTTCTGTGCGAAGCCGGAGCGCCGTATCAGCGACAGCGGCTGCTCGTTGAGCCCGGTCATGCTGAGCTTGCCGTCGCGCTTTTCCAGCGTCTGCTGCAACTGCTCGAGCGCGTCCAGTCCGGTGGTGTCCAGCGAGATGAGGTGGCTGGCGTCGAGCACCAGATGCGTGCCCGGGGGGGCCCACTCCATCTCGGCCGTGAGCGGGTCGATCTTGGCCACGGCGCCGAAGAAGAGGGATCCGTACAGCCGGTAGACCACCTGCCGGCCGTCCCGGGAGACCGGGTCCACGCGGAAGATGTTGCTCTGGCGCCGCACGAACAGCACGAAGGCCAGCACCAGGCCGAGCTCCACCGCCACGGTCAGGTCGAACACGATGGTGACCAGGAAGGTGGACACCATCATCAGACGGTAGTGGTTGCTGAAGTGGCGCAGGCGGGCGAATTCTTTCCATTCGCCCATGTTCCAGGCCACGAACAGCAGCACGCCGGCCAGCACGGCCAGCGGAATGTGCTGCGCCAGTGGTGCCGCCGCCAGCACCACGACGGCCAGCGTCAGCGCATGCACGACGCCGGCGATCGGCGAGGTGGCACCGGCACGGATGTTGGTGACGGTGCGCGCAATGGTGCCGGTGGCCGGCATGCCGCCGAAGAAGGGCACGACGGCATTGGCCACGCCCTGCGCCATGAGCTCCTGGTTGGGGTCGTGCTTGGGGGTGTTGCTGAGCTGGTCGGCGACGCGCGCGCACAGCAGCGACTCGATGGCGCCGAGGATGGCCAGCGTGAGTGTGGGCGTGACCAGCAGGCGCACCGTTTCCCAGGAGAAATCGGGCAGCGTGAAGGCCGGCGGCGACTGCGGAATGCCACCGAAGCGGGTGCCGATGGTCTCCACCGGCAGCTCCAGCAGCCAGGCGGCGAGGGTGAGTGTGACCAGCGCCACCACCGGCGCCGGCAGGCGCGAGGTGGCGCGCAGCGCCGAGACCACTTCGAGCTGGTCGAGCTGGCGGCGGAACTGCGAGTCGACCGACCACAGGCGCGGCCAGATGAACAGCCCGATGACACACAGGGCACCCAGTGCGAAGGCCCAGGGGTTGAGGTCCTGGATGTGTCGGGCCACGGTGCCGATCTGGTTGAAGAAATCGGCCGGCATCTTCTCGATCTGCAGGCCCAGCAGGTCGCGCAGTTGCGACAGGCCGATCAGCACGGCAATGCCGTTGGTGAAGCCGATGACCACGCTCACCGGCACGTAGCGCACCAGGGAACCGAGTCGGAACAGGCCCATGAGGAACAGCAGCACGCCGGCACTGGCGGTGGCGATGAGCAGATTGGCGACGCCGTACCGCTCGACGATGCCGTAGACAATGACGATGAAGGCGCCGGCCGGCCCGCCGATCTGCACCGAGGTGCCGCCCAGGACGGCAATGAGAAAGCCGGCAATGATGGCCGTCCACAACCCGGCTTCGGGCTTGAGGCCTGATGCAATGGCAAAGGCCATGGCCAGGGGCAGGGCCACGATACCGACGGTGGCGCCCGCGCCGATGTCCTTGCCGAGACGCTCCCTGGTGTAGCCGCGCAGGTCGGCCAGCAGTCGTGGTCTGAAGGAAGCCAGGGGCGGGAGATTCATCGACATGGGTCAATGTTACCGCCTGCAACGGCCAAGGGCGAAACGTGGTAAGCGCCGCGGCATGATCTGCCTGCCGCCACCTTCGGCGCGGGGGATCAGTTGGCGTGCAGGCGCCGCCAATCGTCCAGTGCGGGGCGCAGCACCAGCAGCAGCAGGGCGATGGCCAGCGGCACGGTGCTGATGTAGCCGAAGGCCTTGAAGCCCAGGGCACCGGCGACGCCACCGCCAAAGAAGGCGATGATCAGGCGGATGTGCACGTGCAGCCGGCGCCGGTCGGCCAGCACCGGTGCGGCACCGGCCCGTTGGTTCACATACAGCAGCTTGCCCAGTTCGATGCCCAGGTCGGTGACCAGGCCGGTGACGTGGGTGGTGCGGATGGTGGCCCTGGAGATCTTGGTGATGACGGCGTTCTGCAGGCCCATGATGAAACACAGCAGGATGACGGTGGCCGGCAGCAGGATGGCGACCTGCTGGCTGATGGCGGCGCCGAAAAGCCCGAAGACCAGCAGCAGGAGGGATTCGATCATCAGCGGCAGGCCATAGGCGCTGCGCAGATGGCGCCGCATGCCCCAGTTGACCGTCCAGGCGGTGGTCATCGCGCCGAGCAGGAAAGCCAGGAAGGCCCCCAGGCCGGCCAGCACCAGCGCCATCTGGCCCAGCACCAGGTTGTCGGCCACCGAAGAGACGATGCCCGTCATGTGCGAGGTGTATTGCCCCACGGCCAGAAAGCCGCCGGCGTTGGCGGCGCCGGCCACGAAGGCCAGCACCGTGCCCAGCCGCAGATCCGCCTCCGGCGTGCGCTGCACGCTGGTGAAGCCGCGGATGGGGGCGAACATGCGGCTGCGCCGGTGTGCTCAGCGCACCCGCATGCCCGGGGTGGCGCCGGGCCAGGGCTGCAGCACGAAGATGCCCGGGTGGGCCTTTTCGTCGCCGTGGCTGGCCGCCAGCACCATGCCCTCGCTGACGCCGAACTTCATCTTGCGCGGGGCCAGATTGGCGACCATGACCGTGAGCTTGCCGATCAGGTCTTCGGGCTTGTAGGCGCTGGCGATGCCACTGAACACGTTGCGATGACGTCCCTCGCCCACGTCCAGCGTCAGGCGCAGCAGCTTGGTCGAGCCCTCGACCGCCTCGCAGTTGACGATCTGCGCAATGCGCAGGTCGACCCTGGCGAAGTCGTCGATGGTGATGGTGGGTGCCAGTTCCTCGCCACCCGGGGCGATCTTCTCCGGCTCGGGCGCGGCCGGGGGCTCGAACAGGGCGTCGAGCTGTTCGGGTGTCACGCGCTGCATCAGGTGCTGGTAGGTGCCGATGACGTGGCCGGCCGGCAGCAGGCTGGCGGCGTCGGCCCAGTCCAGGGGACCGACCTTGAGGAAGGTCTCGACCTGCACGGCCAGCGCGGGCAGCACGGGCTTGAGGTACAGCGAGAGCAGGCGGAAGGCCTGGATGCAGGTGGTGCACACGGCCTGCAACTGCGCCTCGGCACCTTCCTTCCTGGCCAGTTCCCAGGGCTTGTGCTCGTTGACGTATTCGTTGACCCGGTCGGCCAGCAGCATGATCTCGCGCACGGCGCGTGCGGTGTCACGCTTTTCATAGGCCTCGGCCAGAGGCCCGGCCTGCGCCTGCATGGCGGCCAGCAGCGCCTGGCCTTCGGTGTCGGGTGCGCCCAGCCGGCCGCTGAAGCGCTTGCTGAGGAAGCCGGCCGCGCGTGAGGCGATGTTGATGAACTTGCCCACGAGGTCGGCGTTCACGCGTGCCATGAAGTCCTCGGGGTTGAAGTCGATGTCCTCGTTGCGGCCGTTGAGCTTGGCAGCGATGTAGTAGCGCAGCCATTCGGCATTCATGCCCAGGCTCAGGTACTTGAGCGGGTCCAGGCCGGTGCCGCGGCTCTTGCTCATCTTCTCGCCGTTGTTGACGGTCAGGAAGCCGTGCACGCAGATGCGGTCGGGTGTCTTGCGGCCACTGAACTTGAGCATCGCGGGCCAGAACAGGGTGTGGAAGGTGACGATGTCCTTGCCGATGAAGTGCACCTGCTCCAGGTTCGGGTCGGCCATGTAGGCCGCGTAGTCCTCGCCGCGGCGGCTCAGGTGGTTCTTGAGCGCGGCCAGATAGCCGATGGGCGCGTCCAGCCAGACGTAGAAGTACTTGCCCGGCGCGTCGGGGATTTCGATGCCGAAGTAGGGTGCATCGCGGCTGATGTCCCAGTCGCCCAAACCTTCGCTCTGGCTGCCGTCGGGGTTCTCGCGCACGGAGAACCATTCCTTGACCTTGTTGGCCACCTCGGGCTGCACGTGGATGCCGTCCTGCGTCCACGCCTGCAGGAATTCGACGCAGCGCGGGTCGGACAGCTTGAAGAAGAAGTGCTCGGACTGCCTGATGACTGGTTTGGCACCCGAGAGGGCCGAGTACGGCTCGATCAGCTCGGTGGGGGCGTAAACGGCGCCGCAGACCTCGCAGTTGTCGCCGTACTGGTCCTTGGCGTGGCAGCGCGGGCACTCGCCCTTGATGAAGCGGTCGGGCAGGAACATGCCCTTGTCCGGGTCGAAGAACTGCTCGATGGTGCGGGACTCGATCAGGCCGGCGGCCTTCAGGTCCTTGTAGATCGCCTGCGCCAGTTCGGTGTTCTCCGGGCTGTGGGTCGAGTACCAGTGATCATGGCTGATGTGGAAGCCTTCCAGGTACTGCTTGCGGCCGGCGGCGATGTCGGCCACGAACTGCTCGGGCGTCTTGCCGGCCTTCTCGGCGGCAATCATGATCGGCGCGCCGTGGGCGTCATCCGCGCCCATGAAGTCCACCCGGTGGCCCTGCATGCGCTGGAAACGCACCCAGGTGTCGGCCTGGATGTACTCCATGATGTGGCCGATATGGAAGGTGCCGTTGGCGTAGGGCAGGGCGGTGGTGACGAAAATGCGGCGCTGGCGCATGGCAGCTTTCTTTCTGGTCTGGTCGTGATCGCTGGGCAACCCTCTATTCTAGGGCGGGCAAGCCCCCATGGTGGGTGGGTGAATCGCGCCCCCGGATGGCCCGGGGGTAGACTTTCAGGCCCGCGCGGCTATTTGCCCGCGTCTTCCCGGTACCCCACCCCTCACAGGAGAGTCCCCTTCATGGCCGCTGCCGACCCACAAGCCCTGCTCGATGCCCTGCAGACCGTGATCGACCCCAACACGGGTCAGGATTTCGTGTCCACCAAGGCCTTGAAGAACCTGCAGGTGCAGGGCGGGGACGTGTCTTTCGAGGTGGAGCTGGGCTACCCCGCCAGGAGCCAGGTGGCCGCGTTGCGCCGGGGGCTGATCGAGGCGGCGCGCAGCGTGCCGGGCGTGGACAACGTGTCGGTGCAGATCGACAGCCGCATCATTGCCCACGCGGTGCAGCGCGGTGTGCAGTTGCTGCCTGGTGTCAAGAACATCATCGCCGTGGCCTCGGGCAAGGGCGGGGTCGGCAAGAGCACGACCACGGCCAACCTGGCGCTGGCGCTGGCGGCCGAGGGCGCGCGGGTGGGCATCCTGGATGCCGACATCTACGGTCCGAGCCAGCCGATGATGATGGGCATCGAGGGCCGGCCCGAAAGCCTCGATGGCAAGAGCATGGAGCCTTTGCAGAACCATGGCGTGCAGGTCAACTCGATCGGCTTCCTGGTGGACCGCAACGAGGCCATGATCTGGCGCGGGCCGATGGCCACGCAGGCACTCGAGCAACTGCTGCGCCAGACCCACTGGAAAGACCTGGACTACCTGCTGGTGGACATGCCGCCCGGCACCGGTGACATCCAGCTCACGCTCAGCCAGCGCGTGCCGGTGACCGGCGCGGTCATCGTCACCACGCCGCAGGACATCGCGCTGCTCGATGCGCGCAAGGGCATCCGCATGTTCGACAAGGTGGGCGTGCCGATCCTGGGCATTGTCGAGAACATGGCGGTGTACTGCTGCCCGAACTGCGGTCACATCGAGCACATCTTCGGCGCCGACGGCGGCCGGCAGATGGCGCAGGAACTGGGGGTGGACTTTCTGGGGTCGCTGCCACTGAACATGTCGATCCGCGTGCAGGCCGACAGCGGAGTGCCCACCGTGGCTGCCGAGCCCGATGGCGAGATCGCCGCGATCTACCGCACCGTGGCGCGCAAGGTGGCGGTGACCATCGCCGCCAAATCGAAGGACTATTCGAGCAAGTTCCCGAGCATCAAGATCTCGAAGGACACCTGAGCATCAGTACCGGAGCTGGCCGCTGGCGTCGATGATGGCCAGCTCGACATAGTCGGAGCCATGGTGCAACTGCGGCGTATAGCGCGCCGTGAAGCGACCGAACGAGATCTCGCCGGACGTTTCCATGGTCCGGATGAAGGATTCGGTGCTCAGGTCGCGCCCCGTGCGACGCAGCCCTTCGGCCAGGACACGGGCGTGCACGAAACCTTCGAACTGGGCGGTTGAGGGGATGGCGTTCGGATCCTTGGCCTGGAGTGCCTGGAGGTATTCGCGCACGACCGGGATCGTCTTGTTGCGCAGTGAGGGCATGATCTGCGCCAGCACGATGCCGCGGGCCTTGTCTTTCAGGGCGCCGGTGATGCTGTCGAGCGTGGCCACGGAAAAACCGTAGAACGTCGGGCGTGCCGAAGTGGCTTGGACGGCGGCGACGTACTGCGGGAAGGTGGTGCCTGCCGAGCAGATGATGACCGCCTGGGGGGAGGCCTTGGCGGTGGCGGCCGCTGCGGCGGCGAAGTCGGGCTTGGCCGGGTCGAGCGCAATCTCGGCCACCAGGGGCTGGCCTTCCTTCTGGGACGAACGCCGGACCTCATCCAGCAGCGCCTTGCCGAAGGCATCATCCTGGTAGAAAGCCGCCACGCGGGTGACGCCGATCTGGCGCAACTGCGTCACGATCTTGTCCGCCTCATTGGCATAGCTGGCGCGTACGTGGAACAGGTGGCGGATGTAACGGTCGCGGAACTGCGACGCGCCCGTCACCGGGCCGAACAGGATGGTCTTTTGCTCGTCCAGGTAGGGCAGGACGGCGCCCGTGTGCGCCGTCCCGGTGTTGTTGAACAGCAGGAAGACCTTGTCATCTTCGACCAGCCGGCGGGTGTTGTCGGCGGCGCGTTTGACGTCGAAGGCGTCGTCCAGCGAGGTCAGCGTGATCTTGCGGCCATGGATGCCGCCCTTGGCGTTGATGCTGTCGAACAGCAGCCGGGCGCCCTCTCCGTACTGGATGGTCTGCGGACCGAGCGGGCCTGTCAGCACGGCAGAGGTGCCCAGACGGATCTCGGTGGCCGTCACGCCCGCGTCACCGGCATGCGCCAAAGCTGCACCGACCCCCATGGCCAGTGTCAGCATGCCTTGCCAGAACCTCATGAGTCTCCTCCCTGGATTCGTTTTTGACCATTTGACGAGTGTGGTTATATTATGTAACCGATACAAGATATGACTCGTCAGGGTTTTCCCCGCGTGGACAGGCCGGCTCAGGTGACGGTCACTGGCCGAACAGCCGCTGATTCTCCAGATCACGCAGCTTGAAGCGCTGGATCTTGCCGGTGGCGGTCTTGGGCAGCTCGGCCACGAACTCGATGAATCGCGGGTACTTGTAGGGCGCGAGCTTTTCCTTCACGAAGGCCTGCAGCTCGGCCTCGCTGGCCTGCAGGCCGGGCTTGAGCACCACGAAGGCCTTGGTCTTGGTCAGACCGTCATCGTCGGTCTTGCCGATCACGGCCGCCTCCAGCACCGCCGGGTGCTGCACCAGCGTGGCCTCGACCTCGAACGGGCTGACGTAGATGCCACTGACCTTGAGCATGTCGTCGTTGCGGCCGGCGTAGGTGTAGTAACCGTCGGGGTCGCGCACGTACTTGTCGCCGCTCTTGGTCCAGGCACCCTGGAAGGTCTCCCGTGATTTGGCGCGGTTGTTCCAGTACAGCAATGCGGCGCTGGGGCCCTGGATGTAGAGGTCGCCGATCTGGTTGTGGCCTTCGATCACGCTGCCGTCCTCGTCGCGCAACTGCACATCGTAGCCGGGCACCGGCTTGCCGGTGGTGCCGTAGCGCACGTCGCCGGGGCGGTTGGACAGGAACACGTGCAGCATCTCGGTGGAGCCGATGCCGTCGATGATTTCGCAACCGAAATGGGCCGTCCAGCGCTCGCCGATGTCGCGCGGCAGTGCCTCGCCGGCCGAGGAGCACAGGCGCAGCGCCACCTGCTCGCGCGCGGGCAGATCGGGGCTGGCGAGCATGCCGCTGTAGCCGGTCGGTGCTCCGTAGAACACCGTGGGCTGGTGGTCGATGAAGCGCCGGAAGCAGGCCTGGGGGGTGGCGCGCTCGGCCATCAGCACCACGCTCGCGCCCACACTCAGGGGGAAGCTCAGCGCATTGCCCAGGCCGTAGGCGAAGAACAGCTTGGCGGCCGAGAACACCGTGTCGTTTTCGGTCAGACCCAGCACCGGCTTGCCGTACAGCTCGGCGGTCCACCACAGGTTGGCCTGGGTGTGTACCGTGCCCTTGGGGGCGCCGGTGGAGCCGCTGGAATACAGCCAGAAGGCGGGTTCATCGCCATGCGTGTCCACGCCCTGGCCGGGCGCCTGCCCGGCCACCAGGGTCGCCCAGTCGTGGGCGCCGGCGGGCACCGGGTCGGTACTGCGCGAGACGATGACCTGTTGCACTTCATGCCCGCCGTCGGCCATGGCGGTCTGCAGGGTGGGCAGCAGCGCGCCCGAGACGATGGCGCCCTGCGCGCGGCTGTCGGCCAGCATGTAGGCGTAGTCCCTGGCGGTGAGCAGGGTGTTCACGCACACCGGCACCACGCCCGCGTACAGCGCGCCCAGGAAGCTCACGATCCAGTCGCTGCTGTCGTGCATCAGCAGCAGCACCCGGTCTTCGCGGCGCAGGCCCAGGGCGTGCAGCGCGGCGGAAAAGCGTGCCACCTGGTCGGCCAGCTGGCCATAACTCAGGGTGCCTGCATCATCGATGAGCGCGGTCTTGCCGGCGCGAGCGGCATTGGCGGCCATCAGATGGCGGGCGAAGTTGAACCGCGGCGGTGGCGGGGTGAGTTCGGTGCGTTGCATGGGTCTTTGTCTCCTCTCCGGTATGTGATGCCACGTTGGGGGAATTACCAGGCGCAGGGCGCCCCGCCTGCGGCCAGTGCGTCCAGGGCGGCGGCACTGGCCTGCACCGCGCTGCGCCGATGGTAAAACGCCAGCGCGCGCAGGCCGCCCAGCTCCTCGCCGCCGCCGGCCCGGCCCGGCCCGCCGTGCAGGCTCATGGGCATGACATTGCCATGGCCGGTCTGGCTGGCCGCCACGTCGGGGCTGATGGCATGGACGCGGCCATGGCTGTCGCCCAGTTCGGCGGCGGCGCGCGCGATGAAGGCCGGATCGGCGCTGTAGACCGAGACGACCAGCGATCCCTCGCCGCGACGGATCAATTCGTAGGCCTGCGCCTCGCTGTCGTAGGGCATGAGCGTGGCGACGGGGCCGAACACCTCGACCTCGTGCAGCACGCGGGCGTCCACGGGCTTGGGTGTGCCCAGCAGGGTGGGGGCCACGCAGGCGGCGACGGCAGGGTCGGCATCCACCAGCGGTACGCGGCTGCCGTCGAACAGCACTTCGGCCTCGGTCTTGAGCTGCGCCAGTCCGGCCAGCACGCCCTCGTACTGCGCACGGCTGACCAGCGCGCCCATGCGCACGGCCTCGTTGCGCGGGTTGCCCACGGTGGTGTTGGCCAGTTTGGCGCCGATCGCCTGTGCGGCGGCCTGGTACAGCGCTCGCGGGACGAACACGCGGCGGATGGCGGTGCATTTCTGGCCGCTCTTGACCGTCATCTCGCGCACCACCTCGCTGACCAGCAGATGGAAGGCCTCGCTGCCCTCGGTGGCGCTCGGGTCGAGCAGGGCGCTGTTGAGGCTGTCGGCCTCGATGTTGCAACGTACCGAGCGCTGGGCCACCGCCGGATGACTGCGGATGATGCGCGCGGTGTCGGCCGACCCGGTGAAGCTGACCACGTCGAAGGGCTGGAGCTGGTCCATCAGGCCGGCCGAGGACCCGCAGATCACCGACAGCGCGCCGGCCGGGACCACGCCGGCCTCGACCACATCGGCCACCATGCGCTGGGTCAGCCAGGCCGTGGCCGTGGCCGGCTTGACGATGACCGGCACACCCGAGAGCAGGGCCGGTGCGGCCTTTTCCCACAGGCCCCAGGCCGGGAAGTTGAAGGCATTGATGAACAGCGCCACGCCCCGTGTGGGCGTGAGCACGTGCTGGGTCTGGAATGCCGGGTCCTTGCCCATGCGGATGCGCTCGCCGTCGAGCAGCAGGTGTGCCTCGCCCAGGGCCTCGCCCTGCCTGGCGTAGTAGCCCAGGGTGAAGATGCCGCCGTCGATGTCGACCGCCGAGTCTTTGGTGGTGGTGCCGGCATTGCGGGTGGCGATGTCGTAGTACGCGTCACGGTTGGCCTGCAGCACCTTGACGATGGCACCGAGCATGGCAGCGCGCTGGCCGTAGCTCATGGCACGCAGCGCCTGGCCGCCCTGGTCGCGGGCGAAGGCGAAGCCCTCGGCCAGATCGAGTCCTTCGTTGCCCACGCGCACCAGCTCGGTGCCCAGCACCGGGTCCACCAGGGTCGATCCGGTGCCGGTGCCACTCTGCCAGCGGCCAGCGAAAAAATTGGGGAGCAGGGTGAGGGAGGTGGCGTGGGTGCTCATGGTCGGTGGATGCAGTGGTTTTCGTGGCAACCGTGGCCGGGATCACGGAATGACGGTATAAATGCACTATCTTGCTTCTCTGCAAGTATGCATTAAAGTGCATATTCGTGGGGGCCATTGTGACCGGGGGTTTTCCCTGAGTCGGCTCAACAACAGACGAAAGGCGCCTGCGCCATGACCGCCAGCGACACCGTGATTCATCACCCGGCCGCCCATGCCGGCACCAGCGAAGAAGAGCGCCACCCCTTTCTGGTGGCATTGGGTGAGCGTGTGCGCACCCTGCGTTCGCGCAAGGGCATGACGCGCAAGGCCGTGGCCCTGGCGGCCGATGTGTCCGAGCGTCATCTGGCCAACCTGGAATATGGCACCGGCAATGCGTCCATTCTGGTGTTGCTGCAGGTGGCGCAGGCCCTGCAGTGCTCGCTCGCCGAGCTGATCGGCGACGTCACCACCTCTTCACCCGAGTGGCTGCTGATCCGCGAGTTGCTGCAGGGGCGCGACGAGGCCGATTTGCGCCGCGCGCGGATGCAACTGGCCGAGCTGCTGGGTGCCAGCGGCGGCGTGGACGCGCAGGGCCGGCTGGCGCGCGTGGCCCTGATCGGCTTGCGCGGGGCCGGCAAATCGACGCTGGGTCAGCGTCTGGCCGATGACCTGGGTTATCCGTTCATCGAGCTGAGCCGCGAGATCGAGCAGTTCGCCGGTTGCAGCATCAGCGAGATCCACAACCTGTATGGCGCCAACGCCTACCGCCGCTACGAGCGACGTGCGCTGGAAGAAGCGATCCAGATCTACCCCGAGGTGGTGATCGCGACGCCCGGCGGGCTGGTGGCCGACTCGGCCAACTTCAACCTGTTGCTGCAGCATTGCACCACGGTGTGGCTGCAGGCCGATCCGGCCGATCACATGGCGCGCGTGGCGGCGCAGGGCGACTTGCGGCCGATGGCGGCCAGCCGGGAGGCCATGGAAGACCTCAAGCGGATTCTGGAGGGACGGTCGGCCTTCTACTCCAAGGCCGATCTGAGCTTCAATACCAGTGCGCAGCCGCTGGAAGAGAGTTTTCTGCGGCTGCGGTCCGAGGTGCGCCAGTTGCTCCGGCTGCCGGTGTGACGGTGGCCTGGCTGCTTCGGCGGCATCGCGGGCACCTGCAGGGCTGACGCCCGTGGCCGGCCGGGCCGGCTGGGCGCTGCCCTGGCGTTGGAGGTGAAGCCAGGGTTTTTCCTGATGTTATGCAGTAAATTGCATTTGACTTGGCTCAGGAATATGAATTATTATTCACATCACGCTGCGCCGCAGCCCGCTTTCTGAACCCCACTGCAACCGCCGTTCCGATCCGAGGAGACCCGCATGACCGCCACCGCCGCCGCCCCCCGCGTCGATTACCAGACCCATCCTTCGCGTTACCAGCATGTGCAACTGAGCTTCGATGGCCCGATCGCCACGTTGTCGCTGGCCATCAACGAAGACGCCGGCCTGCGCCCCGGTTACAAACTCAAGCTCAACAGCTACGACCTGGGCGTGGACATCGAGCTGCACGATGCGCTGCAGCGCATTCGCTTCGAGCATCCGGAGGTGCGTACGGTGGTCGTCACCAGCCTGAAGGATCGCGTGTTCTGCTCGGGTGCCAACATCTTCATGCTGGGCCTGTCGAGCCATGGCTGGAAGGTCAACTTCTGCAAGTTCACCAACGAAACCCGCAACGGCATCGAGGACGCCTCGCAGCATTCCGGCCTGAAATTCGTGGCCGCGCTCAACGGTGCCTGCGCCGGTGGCGGCTATGAACTGGCGCTGGCCTGCGACGACATCGTGCTGGTGGACGACCGCTCCAGCGCCGTGAGCCTGCCCGAAGTGCCCTTGCTGGGCGTGCTGCCCGGCACCGGCGGTCTGACCCGCGTGACCGACAAGCGCCATGTGCGTCACGATCTGGCCGACATCTTCTGCACCAGCGCCGAGGGCGTGCGCGGCCAGAAGGCGGTGGACTGGCGCCTGGTCGATGCCATCGCCAAGCCGGCGCAGTTCCAGCAGGTGGTGCGCGAGCGTGCCGAGAAGCTGGCGGCAGGCAGCAGCCGTCCGGCGGATGCCAAGGGTGTTGAACTGACGCCGCTGCAGCGCACGTTCGAGGCCGATCGCGTGGTGTACGCGAATGTGGTGGTCGAGATCGACCGCGCCAAGCGTGTTGCCACGTTCACCGTCAAGGCCCCCCAGGGCGCACAGCCGGCCGACATCGCCGGCATCGAGGCCGCCGCTGCCGCCTGGTACCCGCTGGCGATGATCCGCGAACTGGACGACGCCATCCTGCACATGCGCACCAACGAGCTCGACATCGGCACCTGGGTCCTCAAGACCGAGGGCGATGCGGCCGCGGTGCTGGCCATGGACGCCACCTTGCTGGCGCACAAGGACCACTGGTTCGTCAACGAAACCATCGGCATGCTGCGCCGCACGCTGGCGCGCCTGGACGTGTCCTCGCGCAGCCTGTTCGCCCTGATCGAGCCCGGCTCGTGCTTCGCCGGCACGCTGGCCGAGCTGGCCTTCTGCGCCGACCGCAGCTACCAGCTCGTGCTGCCCGACGAGCCCGAGAAGCAGCCCACGCTGACGCTGTCGGAGATGAATTTCGGCTTTTTCCCCATGGTCAACGGCCAGTCGCGTCTGGCGCGCCGCTTCTATGAAGAGGCCGGCCCGATGGACGCGGCGCGCAGCGCCATCGGCCAGGCGCTGGACGGCGATGCCGCTGTCAAGCTGGGCCTGGTCACGGCCGCCCCCGACGATATCGACTGGGCCGACGAGATCCGCCTGGTGCTGGAAGAGCGTGCCGCCATGTCGCCCGACGCGCTCACCGGCCTGGAAGCCAACTTGCGCTTTGCCCAGAAGGAGAACATGCTCACCCGCATCTTCGGTCGTCTGACCGCCTGGCAGAACTGGATCTTCCAGCGACCCAACGCCGTGGGCGAGAAAGGGGCCTTGAAGGTCTACGGCAAGGGTGAAAAAGCAGCCTTTGACTGGAACCGGGTGTGACCGCTTCCGTGTGCCGCGGGTGCGGCTGACCTGCGGACCCTCTTCACTCCAGCATTCTTTCCTTTCCTCTTCAGGAGACCGTCATGTCCAGCATCAACTACAGCGAGAAGATCCCCAACAACGTCAACCTCAGCGAGGACCGCACGCTGCAGCGCGCGCTGGAGCACTGGCAGCCGAACTACCTGCAGTGGTGGCAGGACATGGGCCCCGAAGGTTCGCAGAACTTCGATGTCTACCTGCGCACCGCCGTCAGCGTGGACCCGCAGGGCTGGGCGCAGTTCGGCCATGTGAAGATGCCCGACTACCGCTGGGGCATCTTTCTCAACCCCGCCGAGCAGGACCGCAAGATCCATTTCGGCGACCACCTGGGTGAAGCCGCCTGGCAGGATGTGCCGGGGGAGCACCGCGCCAACCTGCGCCGCATCATCGTCACCCAGGGCGATACCGAGCCCGCCTCGGTCGAACAGCAGCGCCACCTGGGCCTGACCGCGCCCAGCCAGTACGACCTGCGCAACCTGTTCCAGGTGAACGTGGAGGAAGGCCGCCATCTGTGGGCGATGGTCTACCTGCTGCACAAGTTCTTCGGCAAGGACGGCCGCGAAGAGGCCGAGGCCCTGCTCGAGCGCAACAGCGGCAACGCCGACAACCCGCGCATCCTGCAGGCCTTCAACGAGAAGACGCCCGATTGGCTGAGCTTCTTCATGTTCACCTACTTCACCGACCGTGACGGCAAGTTCCAGCTGTGCGCGCTGGCCGAGTCGGCGTTCGACCCGCTGGCCCGCACGACCAAGTTCATGCTGACCGAGGAAGCGCACCACATGTTCGTGGGCGAGTCGGGCGTGGGCCGTGTCATCAGCCGCACCTGCGAGATGATGAACCAGCTCAAGACGGACGACGTGGGCAAGCTGCGCGCTGCCGGCGTGATCGACCTGCCCACGATCCAGCGCTACCTGAACTTCCACTTCTCGGTGACCATCGACCTGTTTGGCGCCGACCAGTCGTCCAACGCCGCCACCTTCTACAGCTCGGGCCTCAAGGGCCGCTACGAGGAAGGCAAGCGCAACGACGACCACATCCTCAAGGGCCAGTCCTACAAGATCCTGGACGTGGTCGACGGGCAACTCACGGAGAAGGAGGTGCCGATGCTCAACGCCCTCAACGAAGTGCTGCGCGACGACTACATCAAGGACTCGGTCGGCGGCGTGGAGCGCTGGAACCGCATCATCGAAAAGGCCGGCATCGACTTCCGCCTGACGGTGCCGCACAAGGCCTTCCACCGCAATATCGGCTCCCTGGCCGGCGCCAAGGTCAGCCCGGATGGTCGCGTGGTGTCCGACAGCGAATGGAATGCCAAGGTCGCCGAATGGCTGCCGACCGACCAGGACCGCGCCTACGTCGCGAGCCTGATGGGCCGTGTGGTCGAGCCGGGCAAGTTTGCCAACTGGATCGCGCCGCCGGTGATCGGCATCAACCGTCAGCCGGTGAACTTCGAGTACGTCCGCTTCAACTGACGGCCTTCCGCGCGGTTGCGCGCAGTTCCCTTCCAAGGGCGCCACGTGCGCCGGAAGGGCTGCCAGGGGGATGCCCCATGGCAGCGCAGCCCGTCGGACAATCGCGCCAGAGACGAGAAAACCGGAGACCCCGATGAATGCCCCCGCCGAAGCCCTCATCATCAAACAGCACCTGATCGATCCGGAGATCTGCATCCGGTGCAATACCTGCGAATCCATCTGCCCGGTGGGGGCCATCACGCACGACTCCCGCAACTACGTGGTCGACGTGGACAAGTGCAACTGGTGCAACGATTGCATCTCGCCATGCCCCACCGGCTCGATCGACAACTACCGCCGTGTGGTGCGCGGGCGCGCCTACACGCTCGACGAGCAACTGGGCTGGGACGAGCTGCCGCCCGAACTGTCGAATGCCGAGCTGAACGACATGTCGGCCGACGTGGCCGGTGTGGACGCCCCGGCTGAACAGGCCGAGGATGCACCCGCCGCCGGGCAGGAGCCGGACGCCCGGCCCGACCCGACCGGCCAGGAGGCCTTCAACTCGGCCCAGTACGGCGCCACCATCCCGCCCTGGAGCGCAGCCCACGCCTACACCAACCTGTACGGCCCGCGCGCTGCGCAAACCACCGTCACGGCCACGGTCACCGGCAACGTCCGCGTGACGGCGGTCGGCAAGGACTACGACACCCACCACATCGTGCTGGACTTCGGCCAGATGCCTTTCCCCGTGCTCGAAGGCCAGAGCATCGGCATCATTGCACCGGGTACCGATGACAAGGGCAGGCCGCACCATGCCCGCCAGTACAGCATTGCCAGCCCGCGCAATGGCGAACGCCCGGGTTACAACAACCTGTCGCTGACGATCAAGCGCGTGCTCGAGGACCACGACGGCAAGCCGGTGCGCGGTGTGGCCAGCAACTACATGTGCGACCTCCAGGTGGGCGACAAGGTGGAAGTGATCGGGCCCTTCGGCGCCAGCTTCCTGATGCCCAACCACCCGAAGAGCCACATCGTGATGATCTGCACCGGCACCGGCAGCGCGCCGATGCGTGCGATGACCGAGTGGCGACGCCGCCTGCGCAAGACAGGCAAGTTCGAGAGTGGCAAGCTGATGCTGTTCTTCGGTGCCCGCACCCAGGAGGAACTGCCGTACTTCGGGCCGTTGCAGAACCTGCCCAAGGATTTCATCGACATCAACTTCGCCTTCAGCCGCACGCCCGGCCAGCCCAAGCGCTACGTGCAGGACGCCATGCGCGAGCGCGCGGCCGACCTGGCGCTGCTGCTCAAGGATCCGAACACCTGCTTCTACGTCTGCGGGCTCAAGTCCATGGAGGAGGGCGTGGTGCTGGCGCTGCGCGACGTCGCCACCGACGCCGGCATGAACTGGGAAGAAGTCGGGGCCGCCCTCAAGCGCGAGGGGCGCCTGCACCTGGAGACTTACTGACTCCCCCTGCGGCGCTTCGAGGGGGACGCACCCGACGGTCCGGCCAGGCCGGTTCCGTGGGTGCCTGGCGCTGGGGCACTGCTTTCGTGGCGGGTTGTGCTCCCGCTCCCTCTGGGTGAGACAAGGAGGCAGGGCCGCGGGTTATACACTTGGCGTTCCGCCGGTTTCTGCCTGTCCAAACACACCGAAAGAACGCCCGATGAGTCGCGACGTCCATGTCATCGATCACCCCCTGGTCCAGCACAAACTTACGCTGATGCGCAAGAAGGACACCAGCACCAAGAGCTTTCGCGAACTGGTGCACGAGGTGTCCGCCCTGCTGGCCTACGAGATCACGCGTGACATGCCGATGCAGGAAATCGAAATCGAGACGCCGCTGGAGCAAATGACCTCGCGCGTCATCGACGGCAAGAAGATCGTGCTGGCCTCCATCCTGCGCGCCGGCAACGGTTTTCTCGACGGCATGCTGCAGATCATTCCCGGCGCACGCGTGGGCCATATCGGTCTGTATCGCGACCCCGAGACACTGCAAGCGGTGGAGTACTACTTCAAGATGCCCCAGGGCATGGAGGAGCGCGACGTCATCGTGCTCGATCCGATGCTGGCCACGGGCAATTCGGCGGTGGCGGCGGTGGACCGCCTCAAGCAGACGAATCCGCGTTCCATCCGCTTCGTCTGCCTGGTGACCTGCCCGCAAGGCATCAAGACCTTCCACGACGCCCACCCGGATGTGCCGATCTACACCCCGGCCATCGACCGTGGCCTGAACGACCATGGCTACATCGTGCCCGGTCTGGGCGACGCCGGCGACCGCATCTTCGGCACGAAGTAAGGGACTCCCCCGCGCCGCTGACGCGGCGCCCCTGGACCGGCGGAGATCGGCCTGATGCGGTATGGTTCTCGTATGGCTTCTGCTCTTTCCGTCACGTCCTGGTCCCTGGGCTGGCGCACCTTGTGGCGCGACTGGCGCGCGGGCGAGTTGCGGCTGCTGCTGGTGGCGGTGACGCTGGCGGTGGCCGCGCTGACGGCGGTGGGGTTCTTTGCCGACCGGCTGCAAAACGGCCTGCACCGTGACGCACGGGCTTTGATCGGTGGTGACGTGGTCGTGGCCAGCGATCACGAGGTGCCTGCACGGTTTGCCGAACGGGCGCAGGCGCTGGGCCTGCGCAGCGTGCAGACGCTGGTGTTCCCGACCATGGGGCGCGCACCCGACGAGCAGGGCGGCGCGGCGCGCCTGGTGGCGCTCAAGGTGGTGGCGCCCGGCTACCCGCTGCGGGGCAGCCTGCGCGTGGCACCGTCGCCCGGCGTGCCCGATGCGCCGACCGACGCCGTGCCGGCACCGGGCACGACCTGGGTCGATGCCGCGCTGCTGGCGGCGCTGGAGCTGCGGGTCGGGCAGGACCTGTGGCTGGGCGACAGCCGCTTTCGCATCTCGCAGGTGATCGCGCTGGAACCGGATCGTGGTGCTGGCTTCATGAGTTTCGCACCCCGGGTGATGATCCATGCCGACGACCTGGCGGCCACCGGGCTGGTGCAGCCCGCCAGCCGCATCACCTGGCGCTTCGCGGTGGCCGGTGATGACGACCAGACGGTCCGTGCCTTTGCCGACTGGGCCGACACCGAGGTGGCGCGGCCCGACGTGCGTGGCATGCGCCTGGAGTCGCTCGAGGGCGGCAGTCCGCAGATGCAGCAGACCCTGACACGTGCCGAGAAATTCCTGAATCTGGTGGCGCTGCTGGCCGCGCTGCTGTCGGCGGTGGCCGTGGCCATCGCCGCGCGCGGCTTCGCGCAGCGGCACCTGGACGACTGCGCCATGCTGCGCGTGCTGGGCGTGTCGCAGCCGGTGATGGCGCGCGCCTATGCGATCGAGTTCCTGCTGGTCGGTGTGGCGGCCAGTGTGCTGGGGGTGGCGATCGGCTATGCGGTGCACCACGTGTTCGTCTGGCTGCTGGCCGGCCTGGTCGAGACGGCCCTGCCCGCGCCATCGGTCTGGCCGGTGCTGCTGGGCATGGGCATGGGGCTGACGTTGATGGTGGCGTTCGGTTTGCCGCCGGTGCTGCAACTGGCGCGTGTCCCGCCGCTGCGGGTGATCCGGCGCGAGGTGGGGCAGCTCAGGCCGGCGACGCTGGCGGTGCTCGGCCTGGGCGTCGCCGGCTTTGCCGTGCTGCTGATCGTGGCCAGTCGCGACCTGGTGCTGGGCGGTATTGCCGTGGGGGGGTTCGCGGTCGCCGTGGCGCTGTTCGCCCTGGCCGGCTGGGTGGTGGTCCGGGTGCTGCGCGCCAGCGTCAATGAAGCCACGGCCCCGCGCGCCCTGGTGCTGGCGACGCGCCAATTTTCGGCCCGGCCGGTGTTCGCCGTGGTACAGATCAGTGCGCTCGCCGTCGGCCTGCTGGCGCTGGTGCTGCTGGTGCTGCTGCGCACCGACCTGATTGCCAGCTGGCGCAGTGCCACCCCGCCCGACGCGCCGGACCGCATCGTCATCAACATCCAGCCCGACCAGGCGGCGCCGTTCCAGCAGACCCTGCAGGATGCGGGTGTCACCCGCTACGACTGGTATCCGATGATCCGTGGCCGACTGGTTGCCATCAACGGCCAGGCGACGCAACCCGAGCGCTTCACCACCGACCGCGCGCAGCGTCTGGTCGAGCGCGAGTTCAACCTCTCGCATGCCGTCGACATGCCCTCGCACAACCAGATCACGGGCGGGCAGTGGACACCCCAGGAGGCCGACGGACTGAGCGTGGAGGAGGGACTGGCCAAGGAGTTGGGGCTCCAGCTCGGTGACCGGCTGGGTTTCGACATCTCGGGGCAGTTGTTCGAGCGCCGCATCACCAGTCTGCGCAAGGTCGACTGGGGATCGATGCGCGTCAACTTCTTCGTCATTTTCCCGGTCTCGGCCCTGCCGGAGGCGCCCGTGACCTACATCACGGCTTTCCGCGCGCCGGCCGGTGATACCGGCTTCGACAACGCCCTGGTGCGCGCGTTTCCGAACATCACCCATGTCGATCTGAGTCAGACCATCGCCCAGGTGCAGCGTGTGCTGGGGCAGGTCATTCGGGCGGTGGAGTTCCTGTTCGGTTTCGCGCTGGTCGCGGGGCTGGTCGTGCTGCTGGCCACCATCACCGCCACCCGCGGCGAGCGCGAGCACGAGTTCGCGGTGCTGCGTGCACTGGGTGCCCGTTCGGCCTTGCTGCGCCAGGTCCAGCGGATCGAACTGCTGGGCGTGGGCGCGCTGGCGGGTTTCCTGGCCTCGCTCGTGGCCATGGCCGTGGGCTGGGCGCTGGCCCGTTATGCGTTCCAGTTCGCCTGGCAGCCACCGCTGCTGGTACCGGTGGCGGGCAGCCTGACCGGCGGCGTGCTGGCGCTGGTGGCAGGCTGGTGGGGCCTGCGTGGCATTTTGCAGACGCCGGTGATGCAGACCCTGCGCGAGGCGGCCTGAGGCCGCTGCGGGTATGTGCCGTGGGCTTGCGCCCAGGCACTGGCCGGTTGCCGAAATTCATGGCATGCTTGATCACATGACGACGATGAACGATACCCAACGACAGGCGCTGCGTGCCGTGCTGGAGGCACGCAGGGAACAACTGCTGAGCGAACTCGACGAAGTGCGGCAGGGCCATGCCGAGCGTGTCTCCAACGCCGACAACTCGCCGCAGAACGCCTTTGCGACCGAGGCCAACGAGGTGGCACAGGAAGCCGTGCGCGACGCCGAGGCACGCCGCGACCACGATGAGCTGGTGGCCGTGCGTGCCGCGCTGCAGCGCCTGGACGAGGGCAGCTACGGCGCGTGCATCGACTGTGGCGCCGATATTGGCCTGCAGCGCCTGCAGGCCTTTCCGGCCGCGCTGCGCTGCATCAATTGCCAGTCCAAGGCAGAATCGGCAGCGGCGGCGCGCTGAACATCTGGCTGCGCCGTCTTGACGGAGCAGCATGCAGATCGAAGAGAAACCCCGGCACAGCACCCCCTTCGAGTGGATCGGGGGCGAGGAGCGTGTGCGCGCGCTGGTCGAGCGCTTTTACGACCTCATGGACATCGAGCCGGCCTATGCCGAGTTGCGCGCCACGCATGGCAACACGCTCGACACGGCACGCCAGAAGCTGTTCTGGTTCCTTTGCGGCTGGCTGGGTGGCCCCTCCTACTACGAAGACCGTTTTGGCCACCCGCGCCTGCGCATGCGGCACATGCCTTTTGCGATCGGCATCCGTGAACGCGACCAGTGGCTGGCCTGCATGGACCAGGCCATGGGCGAAACGGGCGTGCCCGAAGACCTGCGCGTGCGGCTGCGCGAGAGCTTCTTCAAAACTGCCGACTGGATGCGCAACACACCAGCCTGAGCGGGCGCGTCAGCGCGGGGCGATGCTCCGCCAGTCGCTGAGCTTGCCGCTGTCGGCCGGGTCGTACCCGGGCAGGGCGGCGAGCTGGGTCTGCATGGCCGGGTCGCGCAGGGCCTCGATCACCCGCCGGATGACCGGCGTATCGATGGCCGCCGTGCGGCAGAGCAGGAAATAGCGCTCGGTGATCACCGGGATGAAATCGAGCCGGAACTGGCGCGCGGGCGGCTCCAGCCCGAAACCGACGTCGGCCATGCCGCTGGCCACGTAGGCGGCGACGGCGGCATGGGTGAATTCGCCCTGCTCGAAGCCGGCGATGCCGGCCGGGTCCACCCCCTCCTGGCGCAGCAGCACCTCCAGCAGCAGTCGCGTGCCCGATCCGCTTTGCCGGTTGATGAAGCGCACGTCGCTACGCGCCAGGTCGCGCAGGCGGAAGACCTCCTGCGGATTGCCGGCGCGCACCATCAGGCCCAGGCGCCGGCGCGCGATGTCGATCACGGTCAGCGGCTCGTCGGGCAGCCAGCGCGTGTAGTGCGCCAGCAGTTCGTCGTGCAGCGGTCCGACGGGCAGGTGCAGGCCCGCCAGGTCGGCGTCGCCATCGTGCAGCGCGGCCATGGCGGCCGAGGTGCTGGCGTAGGTCAGCTCGGGCCGCTGGCCATGGGCGCCCAGATGCTCGATCAAGCGCTCGATGGCAAAGCCGTGGCTCGCGTGCACGCGCAGCAGTGGTGCCTGGTCCGAGAGTGTGCGGTGCAACTCCGCGGCCAGCTCGGAGGCCAGCGAGTCGAGAGCGGGCTTGAGCCGCGCGAGGATGCGGTGGTCGGCCCAGACGATCTTTTCGCCGAGCGCGGTCAGGGTCGAGCCCTTGCCCCGGGCCATGTGCAGCAGGGGGGCCTTGAAATGCGCTTCGCCCTGTCGCACCAGATCCCAGGCATGGCGGTACGACAGGTCCAGCTTGCGCGCTGCCGTGGTCAGGCTGCCCGAGGCGTGCACCTGCACCAGCAGCTCGATGAGCCTCGGCGACAGGGGTGGGCCGTCCGGGTCCTGGATGGTCCAAGTGGGGCGAATCGAAATCTGTTTCATGGGGGTTGACCCTTATGAACCGGACTTCCGGTTCAGTGGCGCGGACGCTCATATTGCGCCATCGGCCGTGATGCAGGACCATTGGGCAAAGGCCTGCCGTGGCGATGGATTATTGGCGATCGCGGCCGGCAGCTTTCGACAAGACCATGCCCACGAATCCACAGACCCTGTCGCAGGACCATGCCGCCCTGCTGTCCTCCCTGATCGGGCGTCACCGGAACACGCCCGGTGCGCTGCTGCCGCTGCTGCACGACGTGCAGGAAGCGCTGGGTCACGTGCCTGGTGAGGCGGTGGAGCCGATCGCACGTGCATTGGGGCTGTCGCGGGCCGAGGTGCATGGGGTGATCACCTTCTACCATTTCTTCCGCTCCACACCGCCCAAGCCCCATGTGGTGCAGGTGTGCCAGGCCGAGGCCTGCCAGGCCTGTGGCGCGGGCGAGCTGATGGCGGCGGCGCGGGCGCTGGCCGACAGTGAATCAGGCCGCGAGTGTGTCACGCTGGAGCCGGTCTACTGCCTGGGCCTGTGCGCCACCTCGCCGGCGGTCATGATCGACGGCCGTGTCCATGGACGGGTCGGCCCGTCGCGGCTGGGCGCGCTGATGCAGTCGCTGGGGGTGCGGCCATGAGCGCGGATCGCCTGACGACGGTGTATGTCCCGTGCGACTCGGCGGCGCGGGCGGTGGGCGCGGACGAGGTGGCGGCCGCCATCGCGGCCTGCGCGCAGGCGCGCGGCCTGCCGGTGCGCGTGGTGCGCAACGGCTCGCGCGGCCTGTTCTGGCTGGAGCCGCTGGTGGAAGTGCAGACCGCGCAGGGACGTGTGGCCTACGGACCGGTTGGCGTGGACGATGTACCGTCGCTGTTCGATGCGGGTTTTCTCGACGGCGCCACGCATCCGCTGGGCCATGGCCTGACGGAGGAGATCCCGTATCTGGCGAAGCAGGAGCGCCTGACCTTCCGGCGCATGGGCATCACCGATCCGCTCAGCCTGGAGGACTACGAGGCCCATGACGGCTGGCAGGGCCTGCGTCGTGCCCTGCAGCTGGGCGGCGAGGCGGTGCTGGCCGAGGTCACCGAATCGGGCCTGCGCGGGCGCGGCGGGGCGGCCTTTCCCGCGGGCATCAAGTGGAAGACGGTGCGCCAGGCCACGGCGGCGCAGAAGTACGTGGTCTGCAACGCCGACGAAGGCGACTCCGGCACGTTTTCCGACCGCATGGTCATGGAGGGCGATCCCTACATGCTCATCGAGGGCATGGCCATCGCCGGCATCGCGGTCGGGGCGACGCAAGGCGTCGTCTACGTGCGGGCCGAGTACCCGCAAGCCATCGGCACGTTGAACGAGGCCATCGCCCGCGCCACACGCGCTGGCTGGCTGGGTGGCGACGTGGCCGGCTCCGGGCAGGCCTTCCACCTGACGGTGCGCAAGGCGGCCGGCGCCTACGTGTGCGGCGAGGAAACGGCGATGCTCGAAAGTATTGAAGGGCGGCGTGGCGTGGTGCGCGCCAAGCCACCGTTGCCGGCGCTGGCGGGCCTGTTCGGGCAGCCCACCGTCATCAACAACGTGATCACCCTGGCTACCGTACCGGTGGTGCTGGCACGCGGGGCAGGCTTTTACCGTGATTTCGGCGTTGGCCGCTCGCACGGCACACTGCCGTTCCAGCTCGCCGGCAATGTGCGGCACGGCGGCCTGGTGGAAAAGGCCTTCGGCCTGACGCTGCGCGAACTGCTGTCCGACTTCGGTGGCGGCACGCGCAACGGCCGCCCGATCAAGGCGGTGCAGGTGGGCGGTCCGCTCGGGGCCTACGTGCCCGAGCACCAGTGGGACGTGCCGCTGGACTACGAGGCCTACGCGGCCATGGGCGCCGTGGTTGGCCACGGTGGCATCGTGGTCCACGACGACCGGGCCGACATGCGCCGCCTGGCGCGCTATGCCATGGCGTTTTGCGCGCTGGAGAGCTGCGGCAAGTGCACGCCCTGCCGCATCGGCAGCACGCGCGGCGTCGAGGTGATCGACCGCATCGCGCGCACGGACGGGGCGCGGCGCGAGCAGCAGGTGACGCTGCTGCGCGAACTGTGCGACACGATGCTGCACGGCAGCCTGTGCGCGATGGGGGGGATGACCCCCTACCCGGTGCTTTCGGCGCTGGACCACTACCCGCAGGACTTCCTCGCCCCGGTGGCTGAGGACAAGCCGGCGTCCGCCGAGCGCGCCTGAAGGAGGAACCGATCATGACGATGCAACACGACATCGACCACGGCACGCCGGCCAGCGAATCCACGGAAACCGTGGCGCTGTCCATCGACGGCCAGCGCGTGCAGGTGCCCCGGGGGACCTCGCTCATGCGGGCGGCGGTGGAAGCCGGCATCCAGGTGCCCAAGCTGTGCGCGACCGACATGCTGGAGCCCTTCGGCTCCTGCCGCCTGTGCCTGGTCGAGATCGAGGGCCGTCGCGGCTACCCGGCGAGCTGCACGACGCCGGCCGAGGACGGCATGGTGGTGCACACCCAGACGCCCAAGCTGCAGCAACTGCGCAAGGGCGTGATGGAGCTGTACATCAGCGACCATCCTCTCGATTGCCTCACGTGCAGCGCCAACGGCAACTGCGAGCTGCAGACGCAGGCCGGCGTGGTCGGCCTGCGCGAGGTGCGCTATGGCGTGGGCGCCACCGAGGTGGATGGCGTCTGCGGTGCCCACCACACGCAGTCGGCCAAGGACGAGTCCAACCCCTATTTCACCTACGACCCGGCCAAGTGCATCGTCTGCAACCGCTGCGTGCGCGCCTGCGAGGAGGTGCAGGGGACCTTTGCCCTCGCCATCTCGGGCCGGGGTTTCGACAGCCGCGTCTCGCCGGGCCAGGACCAGGTCTTCATGGACAGCGACTGCGTGAGCTGCGGCGCCTGCGTCCAGGCCTGCCCGACAGCCACGCTGGAGGAAAAGACCGTCATCGAACTGGGCCAGCCCGAGCACAGCGTCATCACCACCTGCGCCTATTGCGGTGTCGGTTGCGCGTTCAAGGCCGAGATGAAGGGCAGCACCGTGGTGCGCATGGTGCCGTGGAAGGACGGCAAGGCCAACGAAGGGCACAGCTGCATCAAGGGCCGCTTTGCCTGGGGCTACGCGACGCACCCGGACCGCATCACCCGCCCCATGATCCGTGCCAGCATCCACGACCCCTGGCGCGAGGTCGGCTGGGACGAGGCTCTTCGCTACGCGGCCGGCGAGTTCAAGCGCATCCAGGCCCGGTACGGCAAGGACGCGGTCGGCGGCATCACTTCCAGCCGCTGCACCAACGAGGAAACCTACCTGGTGCAAAAGCTCGTGCGCGCGGCCTTCGGCACCAACAACGTCGATACCTGCGCGCGCGTGTGCCACTCGCCCACCGGCTACGGCCTGGGCCAGACCTTCGGGACCTCCGCCGGTACGCAGACCTTCGCCAGCGTGCGCCACGCCGACGTGATCCTGGTGATCGGCGCCAACCCCAGCGACGCGCATCCGGTGTTCGCCTCGCGCCTGAAGCGGCGCATCCGGCAGGGCGCGAAGCTGATCGTCGTCGATCCGCGCCGCACCGAGCTGGTGGATGCGCCGCACGTGCGCGCCACCCACCACCTGGCGCTGCGGCCCGGCACCAACGTGGCGCTGATTACCGCGATGGCGCACGTGGTCGTGACCGAAGGCCTGGTCAACGAGGCCTATGTGGCCGAGCGCTGCGACCGCAAGAGCTTCGACGAATGGCGCGACTTCGTGGCGCGGCCCGAACACGCGCCCGAGGCCTTCGAGGCCGTGACCGGCGTGCCGGCCGCCGAGGTGCGCGCTGCGGCGCGCCTGTATGCGCAGGGGCCGAACTCCGCCATCTACTACGGGCTCGGCGTGACCGAGCACGCACAGGGTTCGACCATGGTCATCGGCATCGCCAACCTGGCCATGGCCTGCGGCATGGTCGGCCGCGAAGGCGTGGGCGTGAACCCGCTGCGCGGCCAGAACAACGTGCAGGGCAGTTGCGACATGGGCAGCTTCCCGCACGAGCTGCCGGGCTACCGCCACGTCGCCGACACGACGGTGCGCAGCCAGTTCGAGGCCGCCTGGGGCGTGGCGATCAGTCCCGAGCCCGGTTTGCGCATCCCGAACATGTTCGACGCCGCGCTGGCCGGCAGCTTCAAGGGCCTGTACTGCCAGGGCGAGGACATCGTGCAGAGCGACCCCGACACGCAGCACGTGGCCGCGGCGCTGGGGGCGATGGAGTGCGTCGTGGTGCAGGACATCTTCCTGAACGAAACGGCCAAGTACGCGCACGTGCTGCTGCCGGGCAGTTCCTTCCTGGAAAAGGACGGCACCTTCACCAACGCCGAGCGGCGCATCAGCCGCGTGCGGCAGGTGATGCCGCCACTGGCCGGTCTGGCCGACTGGGAGGTGACGGTGAAGCTGGCCAATGCGCTGGGCTATCCTATGCACTATGAGCACCCCGAGCAGATCATGCAGGAGATCGCCGCGCTGACGCCCAGCTTCGCCGGTGTGAGCTACGAGAAGATCGAACGCCTGGGCAGTGTGCAGTGGCCCTGCAACGAGGCCACCGACGAAGCCGGCACAGCCATCATGCACGTCGGCGGTTTCGTGCGCGGCAAGGGGCGCTTCTTCAATACCGCCTACGTGCCCAGCGACGAAAAGGTCACGCCGCGTTTCCCGTTGCTGCTGACGACCGGGCGCACGCTCACCCAGTACAACGTGGGCGCGCAAACGCGCCGCACCCCCAACAGCCTGTGGTTCGACGAGGACCGGCTCGACATCCACCCGCACGACGCGGCAGAGCGCGGCATTGCCGACGGCGACTGGGTGGGCGTGGAAAGCCGCGCCGGCCAGACGGTGCTGCGTGCGCGCGTGACCGACAGCATGCAGCCGGGCGTGGTCTGGACCACCTTCCATTTCCCCGAGTCCGGTGCCAACGTCATCACCACCGACAGCTCCGACTGGGCGACCAACTGCCCCGAGTACAAGGTGACGGCGGTGCAGGTGGCCAAGGTCATGCAGCCCTCGGGCTGGCAGCAACGCTTCGCCGCGTTCGACCGCGAACAGCGGGACCTGCTGGCGCGGGCACGCCAGGCCGAGGTGGTCGGCAAATGACGGCAACCACCGACATGCGTCCTGACGCGCCTGCCGACGCCGCGCCGACCTGGCGCGAGGTCCGGGTGCACGATGTTTCCGGGCAGGAGCGTGCCGATTGCCTGGCCGAGGAAGTGCCGGTGGCGCTCGTGATCAACGGCATCTCGCACGCCGTCATGCTCTGCAGCCCCTGCGACCTGGAGGATTTCGCGCGCGGCTTCGTCTTCACCGAAGGGCTGGTCGATGCGCCCTCGGACGTGTACGGCGTCGATGTGCTGCCGGTGGTCCAGGGGGTCGAATTGCGCGTGCAGGTGTCGGCGCAAACCGAGTGGCGCCTGCGCGAGCGGCGCCGCACGCTGGCCGGCCGCACCGGCTGCGGTTTGTGCGGCACCGACAGCCTGGATCAGGTGCACCGGCCGTTGCAGCGCCTGAGTGGCGCTCCCGTGCCCACGCCCGCCGTACTGAACGCGCACCGCGCGATGCCCGCGTGGCAGCCACTGCAGCAGCGCACCGGCGCGACCCACGCCGCTGCCTGGTGCGACCTCGTGGATGGCGCGGTGCGCCTGGTGCGCGAGGACGTGGGGCGCCACAACGCGCTGGACAAGCTGATCGGTGCGTTGCTGGCGCAGGGCACCGACGGCTCGCAGGGTTTTGTCTGCATCACCAGCCGGGCCAGCTTCGAGATGGTGCAAAAGTGTGCCGTGGCCGGCATCGCCACCCTGGCCGCCGTCTCGGCACCCACCGCGCTGGCCGTCGATGTGGCGCGCGACAGTGGCGTGCTGCTGATGGGCTTCGTGCGCGGCAATTCGCTGGTCACCTACACCTACCCCGAGCGTCTGACCTGACGGACGACGACACGATGGACACCGCCAATCTCATCCGCATGGCCAACCGCATCGGCCAGTTCTTCGAGGCCATGCCCGACCGCGCCGAAGCCGTGGAGGGTGTGGCCACGCACATCCGCAAATTCTGGGAGCCCCGCATGCGCCATGCCCTGCTGGCGCATGTCGATGCGCACGGCACCGAAGGCCTGCATCCCCTGGTGGCGCAGGCCGCGCAGGCGCGGCGCGAGCAGATCGCCTGATCAGGCCTTGCCCGGCTCGTTGCCGGTCCGAGGTGCTGGCGATGCCGGGCCCAGCAGCACCACGAGGGCGCCGGCCCCGCCTTCGGCCGGCCGTGCCTGGACAAAGGCCAGCACCTCCTTTTTCTGCACCAGCCAGCGCAGCACGCGCCCCTTGAGCACCGGCATGCGGCCCGGCGAGCCCAGGCCCTTGCCGTGTACCACGCGCACGCAGCGCAGGCCGGCGCGATGCGATTCGGTGATGAAGCGCCCCAGCGCCTCGCGCGCATCGTCGGTGCGCAGACCGTGCAGGTCGATCTGGCGCTGAATGCTCCACTGTCCGGCGCGCAGCCGGGCGCTCACGTCGGGGCCGATGCCGGGGCGGCGGAAGCTCAGTTGCTCGTCGGTGTGCAGCAGGGTCTCGACGTCGAACTCGTCCGACAGTGCCTCACGCATCACCGCCGCCTCGTCGAGCTGGCGCTGTACGGGAACGGGCTGCGGCCGCGGCGGGGCGTGCTCGGCACGCGCTGGCGCCCGCAGCGGGCGCACCGGTCCGACGCTGAGCGCGAACAGGCGCTGCTCGCGCTCGGCCCGCTCGCGTCGCGCCTGCTCGGCGGCGCGGGCCAGCTCGGCCGCACGGGCGCGCGCCTGCAGCGTGTCCCGCAGCGTGCGCAAGTCGGCCAATGAATTCCACTTCATGGCCCGGATTGTGGCCCACGGGGCAAATCCCCAGGGGCCGCGGCGTTCTCAGACCAGGCCCATCTCGGCCATCGAGGCCGCCTGCTCGCGGGTGACAATGAAGTGGTCGAGCACGCGCACATCCACCAGGGACAGCGCGGCCTTGAGCGACTGGGTCAGCGCCTCGTCGGCGCGCGAGGGGCGGGCCTGGCCGCTGGGGTGGTTGTGGGCCAGCACCACGGCAGCAGCGTGGTGATGCAGGGCACGCAGCACCACCTCGCGCGGATAGACGCTGGTCTGGGTCAGGGTGCCCCGAAACAGCTCCTCCAGCAGGATGAGCCGGTTCTGGCTGTCAAGGAACAGCACGCAGAACACCTCGTGCTCGCGGCCGCCCAGTTGCAGTTGCAGGTACTGGCGCACGGCGGCTGGGCTGTCGAACAGGGGCTGCTGGCACAGTTGCTGCGCAAGGGCGCGGCGCGAGAGTTCGAGCACCGCCGACAGCTCGGCGCGCTTGGCAGGCCCCAGGCCCTTGACCTGGCCGAGCGCCCGGGGCGGAGCGTGCAGCAGCCCTGCCACGCCGCCCAACTGGTCCAGCACGTCGGCCGCCAGCTGCATGACGCCCTTGCCCCGGATGCCCGTGCGCAACAGCAAGGCCACCAGCTCCGTGTCGCTGAGGCTGCCGGCGCCCCGGCTCAGCAGTTTCTCGCGCGGGCGAGCGTCGGCCGGCAGACCCATGACCCCGGTGCGCACGGGTGCATCCATGTGGCGTTTCCTCCCTGTTGACCTAGTTTTTACAATAGATGCCTGCCGTGGCGCCGCGCCACATCCCCCAGCTTGATGACGCGTTGCCCGGTGTGGCAGGCGCCATCCCCGCCCCGGAGGCGAAAACCACCATGTCCACCGTCCAAGAAGGCTCCTTTCTGACCCTGCACTACCGTCTGTCCGGCCCCGACGGCCAGGTGGTGATCGACACCTTCGAGGGGCAGCCCGCCACCCTGAGCATCGGCGGCGGCGAGCTCTCGCCCGCGATCGAGCAGCGTCTGATCGGCCTGGAGGAGGGGGACCATGCCACCATCGACCTGGCGCCGGGCGAGGCCTTTGGCGAGCGCCAGCCCGATATGGTGCAGTGGGTGGCGCGCAAGCTGCTCAATGAGCTGGGTGATCCGCACGAGCAGTACGCCCTGGGCGACGTGGTGCAGTTCCCGACGCCCGACGGTCTGGGCAGCTACGCCGGTGCCGTGCGCGAGGTGCGCGCCGACGGTGCGGTGTTGTTCGACTTCAACCACCCGCTGGCTGGCCAGCCGGTGCGCTTCGAGGTGCAACTGATCGGGGTGCTGTGATGGACGAGATCGTTCTGGCCGAGCCGCGCGGGTTCTGTGCCGGCGTGGACCGCGCCATCGAGATCGTTGAGCGTGCGCTGGCCAAGTTCGGCCGTCCGATCTATGTGCGCCACGAGATCGTGCACAACACCTACGTGGTCAATGACCTCAGGAACAAGGGCGCGATCTTCATCGAGGAACTGGACGAGGTGCCCCCCGGCGCCACGCTCGTGTTCTCGGCCCATGGCGTGAGCAAGGCGGTTCAGGAAGAGGCCGAACGCCGCGGATTCCGCATCTTCGATGCGACCTGCCCGCTGGTGACCAAGGTGCATGTCGAGGTGGCCAAGCTCGCGAAGGAGGGCTACGAATTCCTGATGATCGGTCACAAGGGGCACCCCGAGGTCGAGGGCACCATGGGCCAGCTCAGCGAGGGCATCCACCTGGTCGAGGACGAGGCCGACGTGGCCGGGGTGCAGCCGCGCCAGACGGAAAAGCTCGCCGTCGTCACGCAGACCACGCTGAGTGTGGATGATGCCGCCGGCATCCAGCAGGCCATCCGCGCACGCTTTCCGAACGTGCGCGAGCCCAAGCAGCAGGACATCTGCTACGCCACGCAGAACCGCCAGGATGCCGTGAAGATCCTCGCCCCGCAGGTGGACGTGGTCATCGTGGTCGGCAGCCCCACGAGCTCCAACAGCAACCGCCTGCGCGAGCTGGCTACCAAGCTCGGTACGCCGGGCCACATGGTGGACAACGCGGGCGAGCTGCGGCCCGAGTGGTTCGAGGGCAAGTCCCGCGTTGGCCTGACGGCGGGCGCCTCCGCACCCGATATCCTGGTGCAGCAGGTGATCGAGCGGCTGCGCGAGCTGGGTGCCGTCGCCGTGAGACGCATGGACGGCCTGGCCGAGACGGTCAAGTTCCCGCTGCCCAAGGGGCTGAAGATGGACGGCAACGACACCGTCGACCACCTGCGCTGAGCAGCGGGCCGGCGTGCCGCTGTCGCGGACCCCGGCGGCCCGCCCCGAACCTACAATCCCTGCCATGCTAGACATCTTCCAACTCCGCAAAGACCTGGACGCCGTCGTCGCGCGCCTGGAAACCCGCAAACAGCCGCAGCCCTATCTGGATGTGGCCGCGTTCCAGTCGCTCGAGCACGAACGCAAGACCTTGCAGACACGCACCGAATCGTTGCAGGCGCAGCGCAACAGCCTGTCCAAGCAGATCGGCATGCTCAAGGGCAAGGGCCAGCACGCCGAGGCCGAGGCGGTGATGGTCCAGGTGGGCGAGATCAAGACCGAGCTGGACAGCTCGGCGGCCCGGCTCGAGGTGATCCAGGCCGAGCTGCAGTCCCTGCTGCTGGCCGTGCCCAATCTGCCGCACGAGAGCGTACCGGTCGGCGCCGACGAGCACGGCAACGTGGTCGTGCGCGAGTGGGGCACACCGCGCAGCTTCGATTTCGAGGTGCGCGACCATGTGGACATCGGTGAAAAGCTCGGGCTCGATTTCGACACCGGCGTCAAGCTCGCGGGCTCGCGCTTCACCTTCATGCGCGGCCCCATTGCCCGGCTGCACCGCGCGCTGGCGCAGTTCATGCTGGACGTGCAGACACAGGAGCATGGCTACACCGAGTGCTACACCCCCTACATCGTCAACGCCGACACCCTGCGCGGCACGGGTCAGTTGCCCAAGTTCGAAGCCGACCTGTTCGCCGCCAACAAGGGTGGCCAGGAAGGTGCTGACGAGCACCAGGCGCTGTACCTCATCCCGACCAGCGAGGTGACGCTGACCAACACCGTGCGTGACACCGTGCTGGCCGCGGCCGACCTGCCCTTGCGCCTGACCGCCCACACGCCGTGCTTCCGCTCGGAGGCGGGCAGTGCCGGGCGCGACACGCGCGGCATGATCCGCCAGCACCAGTTTGACAAGGTCGAGATGGTGCAGATCGTGCACCCCGAGAAGAGCTACGAGGCGCTGGAGGAAATGACCCGTCACGCCGAGGCCGTCCTGCAAAAGCTCGGGCTGCCCTACCGGGTCATGAGCCTGTGCACCGGCGACATGGGTTTCGGTGCCAGCAAGACCTACGATCTGGAGGTCTGGGTGCCGGCACAGGACACCTACCGCGAGATCAGCTCGGTCTCCAACTGCGAGGCCTTCCAGGCACGTCGCCTGCAGGCGCGCTTCAAGAACGCCCAGGGCAAGAACGAGCTGGTGCACACGCTCAACGGCTCCGGTCTGGCCGTGGGCCGCGCGCTCGTGGCGGTGCTGGAGAACTACCAGAACGCCGACGGCAGCGTGACCGTGCCCGAGGTGCTGCGACCCTACATGGGCGGTGTGGCGGTGCTGATGCCGGCCGCCTGAGCAGTCGGATACCACAGCACCCGATATCGCCCCGGCCGATACCTGTCAGGCATCGAAAAACCGCGCCAGTTCCTGACCCCGCCGCCGACGCAGGCGGACGAGGCCTGAATGCCGTTCAGCCGGATGCACGGCGCAAGGTGCCGGGCGGGACAAGACCGCGGCGCGGAATCGGCGTGGAAAACACGATCGACGTGCGTGTCTCTCCATAGCCGTTGATGGTGGAGATGAACCGTTCCAGATCCGGAAGGCTGCGCGCCACCACGTTGATCACATACAAGTCCGCACCAGCGACATGCTGACATTCGAGAACTTCGGGGGCCTGCCGCAGTTTTTCGATGAGTGTCTTCTTGCCCGGTTGCGCAACGGTGATGCCGATGATGGCGCTGACGGGTGAACCCGAGAGTGCTGGCGCCAGTTCGGTGCAGACCGATCGAACCACGCCGGCTTCCTTCAGGCGCTCGACGGTGGCGGACATCTGCCGGCGGGCACGCTGCGGCGCCATGGTGGCTGATCCTGTCGACAGGAGTGGCCTGGCTGCGCGACCGCTTTGACGAGCGCTGGCAGAAAGCAGTCAACCTGGGCTCGGCGGTGATGCTTGCCACGATAGGGATGTGGCAGCTGGCACGGCTCATCGATCGCGCGTGACGCCAGGCGGCATCCAGCCATCGGGTGGCACGCAAGCCAGGGTATCGGGCTGGTCTGAGACCCGTGGTTCATCCAGGCTGCCCTGGATCGAGAGAGTAGACGCTGCTGCGCCGGTCAACCGGAGGAGTGAGCACGCCTTGATTGCGGCCAAAGCTGCTACCACCTCTTTTGCACTCTGGTCGCTCAGTGCTTGATCCAAAAGCAATTGTTAGCTTTTGGCGGAGAAGGAGGGATTCGAACCCTCGATACAGGAGATCCTGTATGCCGGATTTCGAATCCGGTGCATTCGACCACTCTGCCACCTCTCCGTGTCGAAGCCTGAAATTGTAGCAGGACTTGGGCGCGGTTTTGCCGCTGGTGGCACGGATGCGCGGGGTGCGACAATTCTCCGCCTCAGCCCCGAGGCCAGATCCGTTCATTCATGCTCGTCGATACCCAGCCCGCCACCTACCAGCACGTACCTGCCGCGCCCGAGGTGCGCGACGATTGGGTGGACGCGCAGTTGATCGGCGTGGTCATGGACAACGCCGTGTTCAGCCTGGTGGCAGCGGTCCTGGTGGTGCCCGGCCTGCTTTTTATTATGTGGGGGGAGATCGCCCCGTGGGTGCTGCTGGTGTGGGCCGCCTCCGTACTGGGCGTTCTTGCGGTTCGTTACCGCTTGTTCGGGGTGTACCGCCTGCGCTACGACAGCGTCGGCGGTGGCCGTCGCCAGGCCTTCATGAAGCGCTATGCATGGACCTGGGCGCTGGTCGGTGTGCTGTGGGCCGTGCCAATGGGGCTGGTCTACCTGCAAGCGAGCTTGCAGGTGCAGTTCGTCTGTGGTCTGGTACTGGCGGGTCATGGCCTGCTGTCGTTGACGGCATTTGGTGCCTGGTTCCCGGCTTTTCGCACCTACGTGAACTGCCTGCTGGGCACCGTGATGGCCTTCCAGCTCGGCATACAGACCTGGCTTGGCTGGGGGAACGCCGAGGAGGCACGCCTGACGATGGTGCTGGTCTTTTTGCTGGGGGTGTTCTGGTTCCTGCTGTACGTGGCGGGGCGCAGCCTGCACAGCATCTACCGGTCCAGTTTCGAACTGCAGTTCTCCAACCAGGAGTTGATCGACTCCCTGACCCAGCAGACCCGCGCCGCGCTGCGCGCCGTGGCCACCAAGAACCGGTTCCTGGCCTCGGCGGCCCATGACTTGCGCCAGCCCGTCCACGCGCTCGGTCTGTACGCCGACTGGCTGGCCTCCGAGCCCGAGATGGCGCGCGAGATTTCACCGCGCATCCTGCAGTCCACCCGGGCCATCAACGAGCTGTTCGATTCGCTGTTCGACCTCACCCGCATCGATGCCGGCAACTACAAGGTCCGGTTGCAGGTCGTGGATGTGCAACAACTGCTTGCCGATCTTGCGTTGCAATACGAACCGATGGCGGCCGCCAAGTCGTTGCGCATGCGTTTTCATGTCGGACGACCCAGCACCGTGTGGTCCGATCCGGTGGTGTTGCGGCGGATTCTGGGCAACCTGCTGTCCAATGCCATCAAGCACACGCAGCGCGGCGGCATTTTGCTGGCGCTGCGCTGGCGCAACGACGGCACGAAGGTGTTCGAGGTGTGGGACACCGGCGTGGGTATCGCGCACGAGCACCAGAAGGCCATCTTCCAGGAGTTCTTCCGGGTGTTGCAGCACCAGGGCACCGAAGACAGCCTTGGCCTGGGGCTGACGATCGTGTCCAAGCTGGCCACGCTGATGGGCTACCGGCTTTCGGTCTCTTCACAACCCGGTCGAGGCAGCGTGTTCCGGGTCATGCTGCCGGTTTTCACCCAGAAGGCCGATGGCGAATCAGCAGGCGAGGGTGACAGCAGCCCTGGCAGGCCACCACAGCCGACCCCGCCGATGCCGCCCGAGCCGCAGGCGGCCCCATTGGCCGGCGGCGGAGCCGGGGGTGTTCAGTAGTCCAGCAACCCGGCTGTGCGGGCCAGATGGCTGGCCTGCGAGCGGCTCTTGACGTTGAGGCGGCGGAACAGGCGCCACAGGTGGACCTTGACGGTGTGCTCGCTGATTTGCAACTGCTCGGCGATGTCGCGGTTGGACAGACCGCGGTCGAGCATGACCAGCAACTGCTTCTGCCGCTTGGACAGCTTCTCCGGTACGGTCGGCGCGTTCTCGTCTTCCGGCTCATCGGCGAGAAACTCGCGCAGCACCTTGCCAATCTGGGCGGCACCGGCCGACTTCTCGACGTAGGCGTCGGCGCCGGCTTCGCGTGCCAGGTCCTCGTAGTCGGACGCCGGGGAGGCGGACAGCACGATCAGCGAGGTGTAGGGCAGCATCTGGCGGATTTCGCGCACGCCGGAGACGCCGTTGGTGTCGGGCAACTTCAGGTCCAGGCACACCAGTTCGGGCTCTCCGTGCTCGGCGATGGCCTTGCTCACCGAGGCGAGTTTTTCCAGTTCCACGACCTGGGCCGATGCGCGCAGGCGCCGCAGCAGCATGACGACAGCATCCCGCATCAGGGGGTGATCATCGATGACAAAAATACTCATGGTGTGTGGTCGGAAAGATCGGATCGCATGGACGGCTGTCACCGGCGCATGCCCGGCGATACCTGCAGATGCAGCGCAGCAGGTCTGGTTTGTCCGGTGATTGTCAAATCACCGACGACACTGCATGCGCACCCACATTATTTCAGAAAGGAAACTTTGTAAGAATATTTTATGTGTCAGCCATCAGCAAGGCCAGCGCCTCGCGGAGATCGGCTTCGCTGACCTGAAGGCTCACGGTATCGCCCAGTTCGGCCAGTGCTTCAAGGCCCTGGCTTTGCAACAGGGCAATGTGCCGGGCCGCGTCACGCGGGTTGGCGAAACCGCCGCTTTGCAGCAGCACGGTGCCCCGCGCGTCGGTGAGCTTGAAGTAGAACTGGCCGTCTTTTTCGCGGTATTGCTTGAAGGCAGGCCGTGCGGCCTTGCTGGCCTTGCCCGCCGCCGGCGCGGCGTCGCCAGGCAACTGCAGCGGACGCAGGCCGACGGCGTGGCGCAAACGCCGGGTGAAGGGGGTGGCAATCGCCCGGGCTTTCTCGGCGCCGGCCAGGAGTATGCGCTCGATGCGTTCCGGCTCCTGTATCAGCTCGTCGTACACCGCGCGCATGGGCGCGATCTCATGGTCCAGCCGCTCGAACAGCAAGGCTTTGGCGTCGGCCCAGGCAATGCCGTCGGCGTAGGCGCGGGCCAGGGCGGCGGTCTCTTCGGCTGTGGCAAATGCCTGATAGAGCTGGAACAGTGCCGAACCTTCGGTGTCCTTGGGCTCGCCCGGCGCACGCGAATCGGTCACGATGCCCATGATGAGCTTGCGCAACTGCTCACGGGGTGCGAACAGGGGGATGGTGTTGTCGTAGCTCTTGCTCATCTTGCGCCCGTCCAGGCCGGGCAGGGTCGCCACATGGTCCTCGATGGCGGCCTCGGGGAGCGTGAAGTGCTCGCCGTAGAGGTGGTTGAAGCTGGACGCCATGTCACGCGCCATCTCGATGTGCTGGATCTGGTCACGGCCGACCGGCACCTTGTGCGCGTTGAACATCAGGATGTCGGCCGCCATCAGGACGGGATACATGAACAGGCCCATGCTCACGCCATCGTCGGGATCGGCGCCGGCATCGGTGTTCTTGTCCACCGCGGCCTTGTAGGCGTGGGCGCGGTTGAGCAGGCCCTTGCCGGTCACGCAGGTGAGGAACCAGGTCAGCTCGGGGATTTCGGGAATGTCGGACTGGCGGTACAGGGTGACCTTGTCCGGGTCCAGCCCGCAGGCCAGCCAGGTGGCCGCGATCTCCAGCGTCGAGCGCTGCACGCGCACCGGATCGCCACTGGTCTTGATGAGGGCGTGGTAATCGGCCAGGAAATAGAAATTCTCGGTGTCTGGCAGGCGGCTGGCGCGTACCGTGGGTCGGACCGAGCCCACGTAGTTGCCCAGGTGAGGGGTACCCGAGGTGGTGATACCGGTGAGATAGCGGGTGATGCTCATGTCAGTGTGTCAGAAGGCCGGCGGGTCACCCCAGCAGAAGGGTCAGCGGCGACAGCAGCAGGTTGATGGCGGCGTAACCCAGGGCCATCAGCGGGCGCAGCCAGAGCGAGCCGACGATGCCGGCAATGACCAGGGCCATCACGATGAAAAAACCGTAGGGTTCGATGCGCGAGACGGCATGTGCCTGTTTCCAGGGCAACAGGCCGACGAGGATGCGTCCACCGTCCAGCGGGGGCAGCGGAAACAGGTTGAAGGCCCACATCACGAGGTTGACCAGCACGCCGGCCTTGGCCATCTCCAGGAAGAAGCGCTCGTTGATGCCGGACGCCACCAGCACAAAAAACAGCACAGCCCAGGCGAGGGCCTGAACGAAGTTCGAGGCCGGGCCGGCCAGCGCCACCCAGACCATGTCGCGTTTGGGGTGGCGCAGGTGGCTGAAATTGACCGGTACCGGTTTGGCATAGCCGAACAGGAAGGCCCCCGAGGTGGCGAAATACAGCAGCAGCGGCATCAGGATGGTGCCGACCGGGTCGATGTGCTTGACCGGGTTGAGCGTGACCCGGCCCATCAGGGTCGCCGTGTTGTCGCCGAAATGGCGGGCGGCGTAACCGTGGGCAGCCTCGTGCACGGTGATGGCGAACAGCACCGGTATGGCGTAGACGGCGACGGTCTGGATGATCTGGGCGAAATCCATGGAATAAGCAGCGGGCAAACGCCCATTGTCCCAGATGCGCGCGGCCGGCGCCGGCCGATGCGGTCAGAGCCCCAGTGTCTCGAGTGGGCCAAGGCCCTCGCGCAGCACGACCGGATCGCCACCCGTGCCCATCGGGGTCAGGTCGATCACCGTGGTGGGTTCCATGGGGCAGGCTCCCGCGTCGATGATGCCGTCGAGCAGCTTGTCGAAGCGCTCGCGGATCTCGTCGGCGTCGTTCAGCGGCGTGTCTTCGCCGGGCGGGATCAGGGTGGTGGCCAGCAGCGGGGTGCTGTGCTCCTGCAACAGCAGTCGCAGCACGCGGTGGTCTGGCACGCGCAGCCCGATGGTCTTGCGCGACGGGTGGCTGACGCGGCGCGGCACTTCCTTGCTGGCTTCCAGTATGAAGGTGTAGGGACCGGGGGTGCCGAGCTTGACGAGCCGGTATTGGCGGTTGTCGACCTTGGCGTAGCTGGACAGCTCACTCAGGTCGCGGCACAGCAGCGTCAGGTGGTGCCGGTCGTCGACCTGGCGGATGCGGCGCATCCGGTCGACGGCGGATTTGTCGTCGAGCTGGCACACCAGCGCATAGCTGGAATCGGTGGGCACGGCGAGCACGCCGCCCTTGACCAGCAACTGCGTCGCCTGCTTGAGCAGCCGTATCTGTGGGTCGTCGGGATGAACTTCGAAATGCAGGGCCATGCACGATGGTAGCGCAGGCCGCGCCCTGGCCGGTAGCCAGGTCAATCCGCCCGGGCGCGCAGTTCGGCCCAGATGGGCGTGACGCTGCCGGGCAGATCCGGCAGGCTGCCCAGGTCGCAGCGGCTTTCCTGCGGGCAGTGGAAATCGCTGCCGCGCGAGGCCAGCAGCCCGAACTCCCGGCACATGTCGGCGTACCTGGCCACTTCCGGCACACTGTGTGCGCTGGTGACCACCTCCACGCCCAGACCGCCGTGGGCCTTGAACTCGGAGAACAGCGCGTATTCGCCATTGATGCCCAGGGCATAGCGGGCCGGGTGGGCGATCACCGCCACGCCGCCGGCACCGTTGATCCAGCCCACGGCATCGCCCAGGGAGGCCCACCGGTGGGGCACATAGCCGGGTTTGCCCTCGGCCAGGTACTTGCGGAACACCTCGTGCGTGTCACTGCAGTAGCCGGCCTCCACGATATAGCGCGCAAAGTGGGTGCGGGAGATCAGATCCGGGTTGTCCACGTACTTCATGGCCCCGTCGAAGGCGCCCCGGATGCCTGCACGCTCCAGATCGGCACCCATGTCGCGCGCGCGTTGCTCGCGCCCGGCCCGGGTCCGGCGCAGGCCTTCGATCAGCGGCGGGTGGCGGTGGTCGAAGCCGAGGCCGACGATGTGCACGGTGACGCCGGCGAAGGTGACCGAGATCTCGACGCCGGTGAGGCAGGGCAGACCGATGGCCCGCGCCGACGACAGGGCCTGGTCGAGGCCGCTGATTTCATCGTGGTCGGTCAGGGCCCACAGACCGACACCATTGGCCTGCGCGCGGCGCGCCAGCACCTCGGGTGCCAGCGTACCGTCGGAGAACACGGAATGGCAGTGCAGGTCGGCGTTGAGCAGGTGGTCCACCCTGCCATTGTAGGGAGGGTGGCCTGGCCTCGCTCACCCCGTGTTGCGCAGGCCGGCGGCGATGCCGTTGATCGACAGGTGGATGCCGCGGTGGATTTTCTCGCTGTCGGTGTCGAGCTTGCCCGCGCGGTGGCGCCGCACCAGCTCGACCTGCAGGTGGTGCAGCGGATCGATGTAGGGAAACCGGTGGCGCACCGAGCGTTGCAGCGATGCGTTGTCGGCCAGGCGCTGCTGCTGGCCGGTGATCATGGCCAGCGCATCGGCCGTGCGGTGCCATTCGGCTTCGATGGCGCTGAACACCGTCCGGCGCAGTTTGCGGTCTTCGACCAGTTCGGCGTAGCGCGAGGCCAGGGCCAGGTCGCCCTTGGCCATCACCATGTCCATGTTGGACAGCAGGGTTCTGAAAAACGGCCATTCGCGGAACATCCTGCGCAGCAGCGCCTTGCGCCGGGCCTGCCGCGGACCGCCAGCCTCCAGGAAGGCCTGTACCGCCGAGCCGAAGCCATACCAGCCCGGCAGCGTCAGGCGGCATTGCCCCCAGCTGAAGCCCCAGGGTATGGCGCGCAGGTCCTCGATCTTCTGGCTGGCCTTGCGGCTGGCCGGGCGTGAGCCGATGTTGAGTTCGGCAATCTCGCGGATGGGCGTGGCGGCAAAAAAATAGTCGGCGAAGCGGGGCGTCTCATAGACCAGTGACCGGTACGCGGCCATGCTGGCGGCGGACAACTCGATGGCCGCATCCAGGAAGGCCTGCGGCGCGTTGCGTGTGGGCTGCAGCAGCGTGGCCTCGAGCGTGGCAGCGACCAGGGTTTCGAGGTTGCGCCGGCCGATCTCCGGGTTGGCGTACTTGGCGCCGATCACCTCGCCCTGTTCCGTCAGGCGAATCTGGCCGCGCACGGTGCCCGGCGGCTGCGCCAGGATCGCCTGGTAGCTCGGGCCGCCGCCACGGCCCACAGTGCCGCCGCGGCCGTGGAACATTCTGAGCTGGATGTGCCGGTCGCCCGAAGATCCGGCGTTCAGTTCGTCGAACAGGCTCACCAGTTCGGTCTCGGCGCGGTACAGCTCCCAGTTGCTGGTGAAGATGCCACCGTCCTTGTTGGAGTCGGAGTAGCCGAGCATGATGTCCTGCTCGCCATAGCCGTCGTGCGCGCCGCGCAGCACCATGGCCTTCACGCCGGGCAGGGCGTAGTAGTCGCGCATGATGGGCGCGGCATTGCGCAGGTCCTCGATGGTCTCGAACAGCGGTACGACGATCAGGTCGGCCGTCGCCGGGTTGTCGCTGTCGCCCTCGAGCCGGCCGCGCATCAATCCCACCTCCTTTTGCAGCAACAGCACCTCCAGCAGGTCGCTGACCGTTTCGGTGTGGCTGATGATGGCGTGGCGGATGGCGGCCGGACCGAAGCGCTCGCGCGCCCGGCGCGCGGCCTCGAAAATGGCCAGTTCCCCGACCGTGTGGTCCGAGTAGGGGGCTCCCGGCACGCGCAGCGGCCGCGCGTCGTCGAGTTGGCGCAACAACACCTCGCGTCGGGCCGTTTCGTCCAGCGCGCTGTAGTCGGACTCGATACGGGCCACGGCCAGCAACTCGGCCACCACGGCCTCGTGCTTGTCCGAGCTTTGGCGCAGGTCCACCGTCGCCAGGTGAAAGCCGAACACCTCGACCGCGCGGATCAGCGGACGCAGACGGCCCCGGGTCAGGGCCTCGCCATGGTGGGCGAGCAAGGACGCCTCGATGGTGCGCAGGTCGGCCAGCAACTCCTCCGGCGAGAGATAGGGGTCCTGCGGCGCCACGGCATGGCGGCTGGCTTCACCGCCGGTCAGTTGCTGCAGCGTGGCCGCCAGGCGCGCGTACATGCCGGTCAGGGCGCGCCGGTAGGGTTCGTCCTGGCGGTGGATGTTGCGGTCGGGCGAGCGCTCGGCCAGGGCCAGCATGGCGGGTGTGAACCGGGTGAGGATGGCCGAGACCGACAGCTCGGCCCCGAGCCGGTGCAACTGCGTCAGGTGGTGGCGCAGCACCAGGTCGGCCTGACGGTGCAGCGCCAGCTCCAGGGTCTCCGCCGTCACGTTGGGGTTGCCATCGCGGTCGCCGCCGATCCACTGGCCCATGCGCAGGAACGGAGGCACGCCGGCGGCAGCGGCCTCGCCCAGGCCTTCTTCGAGGTCGCGGTACAGGCGCGGGATCTCGGTCAGGAACGTGGACTTGTAGTAACCCAGCGCGTTCTCGATCTCGTCGGCCACCGTGAGCTTCGTGTAGCGCAGCAACCGTGTCTGCCACAACTGCGTGACGCGGGCGCGGATCTGCCGCTCATTCTCGGCCAGCTCGCGGGGCAGCAGATGCTCGCGCTCGGTCAGCAGGCGCGCAATGTCGCGCTCGGCATCCAGAATGCTCTTGCGCTGCACTTCGGTGGGATGGGCCGTCAGCACCGGCGAGATGTGGGCGCTGGCCAGCGTGCGCACGATGTCGTCCGGCGCGATGCCGGCCTGACGCAGGCGCTGCAGCGTCATGGGCAGGCTGCCGGGTTGCAGCTCACCTGCACGCTCGTGCACGGCACGGCGGCGGATGTAGTGCCGATCTTCGGCCAGATTGGCCAGGTGGCTGAAGTAGGTGAACGCCCGGATCACGCTGACCGTCTGCTGCTCGGTCAGGCTCTTGAGCAGACGTTTGAGCGTCTTGTCGGCCGATTCGTCGGCATCGCGCCGAAAGGCGACGGACAACTGGCGGATCAGCTCGATCAGCTCGAACATGGGCGCCCCCTCCTGCTCCCGGATGACATCGCCCAGGACCCGGCCCAGCAAGCGGATGTCCTCCATCAGGGGGCGTTCCTTGTCGTTGTTGGTGTGGGCGGTGCGGGGCGACTTGGCGGTGCGGGTGGCGGGCTGGCTCATGGGGCTGGTGGGGGCAGGGGGCTGAAGTTGGGCAGGGCGCATGCTAGCATCGGCCGAATCTCAGTGCATTGGGTCGTCCGCGTTGGCAGGCAGTCAGAACAGCGTCCGGACGGCGTGTATTCCATCCAACATCCCGTCGTGAGTTCCTCCTTGCTTTCCCCTTTGTCCATCACCATCGCCACGCGCGAGAGCCGCCTGGCGTTGTGGCAGGCCGAACACGTCAAGGCGCGGCTGGAGCGGCTGGGGCACCAGGTGCGCCTGCTGGGGATGACCACGCGCGGCGACCAGATCCTCGACCGGGCGCTGTCCAAGGTCGGCGGCAAGGGCCTGTTCGTCAAGGAACTGGAGGTCGCCCTGGAAGAAGGGCGGGCCGACATCGCGGTGCACTCCCTCAAGGATGTGCCCATGGAACTGCCGGCCGGGTTCGCGCTGGCCTGCGTGATGGAGCGGGAAGACCCGCGCGACGCCTGGGTATCACCCCAGTGCGCCGGCGTGGCCGATTTGCCGCCCAATGCGGTGGTGGGCACCTCGAGTCTGCGCCGGGTGGTGCTGCTGCAAGAGGCGTTGCGTCGTCTCGGGCGCCATGATGTGCGGATCGAACCCCTGCGCGGCAACCTCGATACGCGCCTGCGCAAGCTCGATGAAGGCCAGTACCAGGCCATCATCCTGGCGGCGGCGGGCCTCAAACGCCTGGGTCTGGCTTCGCGCATTCGTGCCATCTTCGAGCCGGAGGATTCGCTGCCGGCCGCCGGGCAGGGTGCACTGGGTATCGAGATCCGCGCCGGACGGCCGGAGCTGGCGGCTGCGCTGGCACCCCTGGTGCACATGCCGACCTGGTTGTGCGTGGCCGCCGAACGCGAGGTCTCGCGCACCCTGGGAGGGAGTTGCTCGGTGCCGCTGGCCGCCCATGGCCGCTGGCAACCGGGGCAGGTGCTGCGCCTGGAGGCGGCCTGGGGTGAGCCCGAGGCGGCCTCGGCGCTGTTGCACGCCCGGGACGAACGCGCCGTCGCCACCCTCTCCGAGGCCGAGGCGCTGGGCCGCGACGTGGCCGGTCGCCTGATCGCGGCCGGTGCGCGCGTGGCGCCGCCGGCGGTCTGAGGCCTGGGCGGAGCGTGGCCATGGCGCGTCCTGTGCTGCGTCACCTGCTGGTCACCCGGCCAGCGGGAGAGGCCACGGTCTGGGCGCAGCAACTGCAAGCGGCCGGCTGGCCGGCGCGGCCCCTGCCACTGATCGAGATTGGCCAGCCGACCGACCCCGCCGTGCGGAGCGAACTGGTGCGCATGCGTGAGCAGGCGCCGACCTTCGATGCCGTGATGTTCGTCAGCGGCGCGGCGGTCACCGGTTTCTTTGAGGGCATGGCACCGACGGCATGGTCGTCCGCGACGCGGTTCTGGGCGCCCGGGCCGGCCACGGCCCGGCGGCTGGCCCAGGCGCTGGCCGAGCACCGGATCGACGCTGCACGTGTCGACGCTCCGCGCGGCGATGCCGACCAGTTCGATTCCGAGGCGCTATGGTCGGTGGTGCGGATGCAGATCAGGCCCGGCAGCCGCGTGCTGCTGGTGCGCGGTGGCGGTCAGGCCGACACGGCCATCGGATCCGGGCGCGAATGGCTGCTGCGTCAATGCCGCGACGCCGGCGCCCAGGTATCGATCTGCATGGCCTACGAGCGGCGTGCACCCGCGTGGACCGCGGAGCAGATCGACCTCGCCCGCCAGGGCATGGCGCCCGGGGCACTGTGGCTGTTCAGCAGCACGGAGGCCCTGAACAACCTGGCGCAGCTACTGGCCGAGCCGCACTGGCAGCAGGCATCTGCGATCGCCACCCACCCCCGTATTGCCGAGCGCGCCCGTGCAATGGGCTTCGGCCATGTGAGCCATGTTCGGCCGACCTTGCCTGAGGTGCTGGCCGCTCTAGAATCGTCCTGGAGCCATCCATGAACGAGCCACCCGTTTCTCTCCCTGCCTCGCCTGTCGCGCCATCGGAGACGGCATCTCCCGTGCCGGCCCGGGTGGGTTCGCCCCTGTGGGGGTGGGTGGCCGGCGTGGCCTTGCTGGTCGCGGGGGCCTCGCTGGCCGCCTGTGCCATGCTCTGGCAGAAGTTCGGTGCCACCCAGCAGGAATTGGCCCGACGCAGCCAGGATACCCTGGCCAGGAGCATCGAAACCCGGGCACTGGCCGAACGATCCGGCGCACTGGTCGAGTCGTTGCAGGCACGCTTGTCGGTGGCCGAGGTCAGGTTGTCCGAGGTCAGCCTGCAGCGCAGCCAGCTCGAAGAACTGATGCTGTCGGTTTCCCGCTCGCGTGACGACAACCTGGTGCAGGATCTGGAGTCGTCCATCCGGCTGGCGCAACAGCAGACCCAACTGACCGGCAGCCTGCAGCCTTTGCTCTCGGCGCTGCAGGCGGCCGATCAGCGCATTGCGCGCGCAGCACAGCCTCGCCTCAACCCGGTGCAGCGGGCGATTGCCCGCGATGTTGAACGCCTGCAAGGGGCCGCGGTGGTCGATCTGCCATCGATGGCCGCGCGTCTGGACGAGATGTTGCGGCAGGTCGACGACTGGCCGTTGCGCAACCAGCTCGGGCCGAAACCTGTGCCCGCGGAGGCACCTGAGGTGCCGCCGGCACCGCCCGACGCCGGCGCGACCGGGGCCGCCGGCGCCACCGTCGAGGCGGTGGCGGAAAGTTCGGTCACCCCGACCACCGATGCCGTCAGCGATGCCTGGATGCGCGTGCGGCAGGGTTGGGGCCGATTCTGGCAGCGTCTGTGGTCGGATGTCACCCGGCAGGGGCAGGAGCTTGTGCGCATCAGCCACATTGAGCAGCCTGACGCCATGCTGCTGGCGCCCGAGCAGGCCTATTTCCTGCGGGAGAACATCAAGCTCAAGCTGCTGAACGCCCGTCTGGGTCTGCTGGCACGGCAGTCGGCCGTGGTCATTTCCGATCTCAGAACGATCGATGGTGCACTGCAGCGCTATTTCGATGCGTCCATGCCCGATGTCAAGGCCGCTCTGCAAACGGTGCGCGATCTGCGCCAGCAGATCAACACGCTCGACGTGCCGCGCCCGGATGAAAGTCTGGCCGCGCTCGCCGTGGCAGCGGAGGGGCGCTGATCATGAGACGCCCGCAGCAGCAAGGAGCCATGCGTGGTGTCATCTGGTTGCTGGCCATGGCCGCGATGGCCATGGCCCTGGCGCTGTTGATGGGCGACAACCATGCGATCGTGAGCCTGTTCTGGCCGCCGTATCGCCTGGACGCTTCGTTCAACCTGGTTCTGGCGGTTCTTCTGCTGTCTTTTGTGGTGTTCTATGTCGGGTTGCGTGGTATCGCCAGACTGCGCGAACTGCCTGGGCGCGCCCGCGAGTGGCGCAGCCGGCAACTGACCCGCTCGGCGATCTCCGCGTTGATGGATGCGCTGTCGTTCCAGTTGGCGGGGCGCTTCGTGCGGGCGCATGCGTCGGCCAAGCAGGCCCTGCAGCACATGGACGACCTGCAGGAGCCCTCGGCGGGTATCCGGATCGAACAGATGCGCCTGCTGGCGAATCTGCTGGCCGCCGAGAGCGCGCAGGCCTTGCAGAACCGGACATCCCGCGATGACTATCTGGGCGCCGCCCTGCAGCCGGCGCTGGCGAAGTCCGCCGCCGATGCGCATGAGGGTGCGTTGTTGCGGGCGGTGCGCTGGGCCGTGGAAGACCGCAACATCGCCGTCGCGCGAGCGCGCCTGGCAGAGCTCCCGCATGGGGCGGGCCGACGCATCCAGGCCCTGCGCCTGCGCCTGCGAGTGGCACAGCTGGACAGCGCCGTGACGGAAGCCCTGGAGGTGGCGCGGCTGCTGAACAAGCACCGGGCGTTTTCTCCCGAAGCCGGGCGCAGCCTGTTGCGGGGGCTGGCTCTGGACGCGCTGCGCCAGGCACACGACCTGGCCCAGTTGCAGGCGGTGTGGGAAAAACTGGCCCCATCCGAGAAAACCATGCCAGAACTGGCGCTGGCTGCCGCAGAACAGGCCAACGCACTGATGGCCCGGCCACCGGATGTCACGGAAGAAGACCGCCTGGCGAGCGGGCGGCAGGTGCTGGCCTGGCTGGAGCCCATCTGGCCGCAGGTCGGCTCACTCGACGCCGCGGAACAAAGGCGCCTGGTGCTGGTGATCGAGCCGGCGCTGGCCGATCTGGACAGCACCTGGCTGTCCCGGATCGAGCGCCTGCAGCAGGAGCAGCCGGGCAATCCCTGCTGGCAGTACCTGGTCGGCCAGGCCTGCATGCACCGCCGCCTGTGGGGCAAGGCGGCCATGCAGCTCGGTCAGGCCAGACACGGCCTGAAGGACCCGATCCTGCGACGGCGGACCTGGTGTGCACTGGCACGTTTGGCCGAGCAGCGGGGTGATGCCGAGGCGGCCCTGGCCGCCTGGCAGACGGCGGCACAGGTCGAGTAGGGTTCGTTCTCTCTTCTTCTCTGCCTGGCGCCCCTGGCCATGTGGGCAACGGCGCCAGGTCAGTCCCACGTCACCGGTTCAATGAGAAATGGGGGCCGCGGCTACCACCCCGGCCATCGAGACAGGCAGGGCCGTGAGGGCGTGGCGATAACACGGTGGTGCTTCCGGCCGGGCATCGGCCCGGCATGTCCGGGCTGCGTGACCGGGGCCCCCTCCCGCCCCGGCAGGGGAAGGAGAGGGGCGGTGCCATTACTCGAAGGGCAAGGCGGTGTCGCGCAAATCCCGCCTGGTCTCCACCAGCACCAGCGGACCTTCGTCCGGCAGGACCACCGTCCGGGGCTCACGTGGCACGTGAACGGGCCGGGGTTCGGCGGCGATGGCGGCTTGTACCTGTGCCACCTTGACCGGGTCGGAATTCACCCACTCGAGCCCGCTGGCCTGTGCGACCTGGTTCAGATCGTCCAGGGGCAGCTCGAAGGGTTGAACGCGTGGCAGACCCTGCGGCTGTGGCGCGGCCGGCACGGCCGCCACCACGGTGGCGGTCGCTGCAGGGGCTGCTGCTTCGATGACCGTGGTGACGACCGCGGCGGCCGGCGTTGCCGGCGCTTCGGCCACGGGTGCCGCTGCGGTGTCGGCCGGCGCGGGCATGGTGAAGTAGCTGCTGCGCTGCGGCGTGGCAGCCGGCGCTTCGGCCACGGTACCGCCGGCACCCTCGATGGCTGTTTCGGTGGGTACTTCGGTGGCTGCTTCGGTCTCGCTACCTGCCGCCGCTTCGCGGTTGCGTTCGCGGCGGTCGCGGCCATAGCGGTCGCGGCTGCGCCGTTCGCGCGGCGGGCGCTGGGTGTCGCCACCCTCGCCCTGGTTGCCGTTCGGCGCGGTCACGTCGTCGTTGCCGACGGTTGCCGCCGCGTTGCCTTCCACCTCGACGGCCGGTGCAGCGGGGCGCTCGGCCTGCTGCGGGGGAGCGGCATCGCCCGACTGGCGCCGGGGGCGCTCACCGCGCTGGCGACGTTCGCCCCGTTCCCCGCGCTCGCGACGCGGTGCCTGTTCGGCGCTGTCTGGTGCGGGGACGGCTGCGCTGGTGCTGCCAGTGCCCAGCGCTTCCTCGCCCTGAAGGGTGGCCACGGGCTGCGCACCCGCGTCACGGCGCCCACCACGGTTGCCTCGTCCTTCGCCGCCGCGCTGATCACCCCGGGCCTCGCCGCGCACGTCCTGGCGGCGCTCGCCGCGCGCCTGGCCATCACGGCCTTGGCCGCCACCATCACGCTGACGGCGCGCTTCGTTGTTGCCGTTCTGGCCGCCGCGGCCACGGCCACCGTCGCGGCGCCTGTCGCCGCCCTTGCCATCGCGGCTGTCGGCCTTGGCTGCCTCGGTGGCGGCAGGCGCTGGTGCCGGGGCCGGTGCGGGCGTGTTCAGGCCGAACAGTCCCTTGAGCCAGCCGAAGAAGCCGGTTTCGGCGGGGGTTGCCAAGGGTGCCGGAGGGGCCACGGGTGCTGCTGTCGGCGCCTTGTCTTCCGGCTTCGGCGCGGCCACGGGCGCCGGGCCGTCGAACACCACGCCCTTGATCACGGGCTCCTGCTTGTTGGTGCGCTCCTGGCTGCGGCGCGTGAAGCTGGCGACATCGTCCACTTCTTCGGCGAGCTTGTAGCTCGAGTCCAGGCTGTCCAGGCGTGGATCGTCGTGCTTGAGGCGTTCGAGCTTGTAGTTGGGCGTATCCAGCGACTTGTTCGGCACCAGCAGCACATTGATGCGCTGCTTGAGCTCGATCTTGGTGATTTCGGTCCGCTTTTCGTTGAGCAGGAAACTGGCGACCTCCACCGGTACCTGCACCAGCACGGCGGCCGTGCTGTCCTTGAGCGACTCCTCCTGGATGACGCGCAGGATCTGCAGCGCCGAGCTTTCCGTGTCGCGGATATGGCCGGAGCCACCGCAGCGCGGGCAGGGAATGGAGGCGCCCTCGCTGAGCATGGGTTTGAGGCGCTGGCGGCTCATTTCCAGCAGGCCGAACTTGCTGATCGAGCCGAATTGCACGCGGGCGCGATCCTGGCGCAGCGCATCGCGCAGCCGGTTTTCGACCTCGCGGCGGTTCTTCGACTCGTCCATGTCGATGAAGTCGATCACTACCAGGCCGCCCAGGTCGCGCAGGCGGGCCTGGCGGGCGACCTCGTCGGCGGCCTCCAGGTTGGTGCGCAGTGCGGTTTCCTCGATGTCGCCGCCCTTGATGGCACGCGCCGAGTTCACGTCCACCGCCACCAGCGCCTCGGTCTGGTCGATCACGATGGCGCCACCGCTGGGCAGATTGACGATGCGGCTGTAGGCGGTCTCGATCTGGTGCTCGATCTGGAAACGGCTGAACAGCGGAGCGTCATCGCGGTAGCGCTTGACGCGGTGCTTCTGCTCCGGCATCACATGGCTCATGAACTGGTGAGCCTGCTCGTAGATGTCATCGGTATCGATCAGGATCTCGCCGATGTCGCTGTTGAAGTAGTCGCGGATGGCGCGGATCACCAGGCTCGATTCCTGGTAGATCAGGAAGGCACCCTTGCCCGACTGCGCCGCGCCGTCAATGGCCGTCCACAGCTTGAGCAGGTAGTTCAGGTCCCACTGCAGCTCGGCGGCATCACGGCCGATGCCGGCCGTGCGGGCGATGATGCTCATGCCATTGGGGTACTCGAGCTGATCCAGGGCTGCCTTGAGTTCGGCACGGTCCTCGCCCTCGATGCGGCGGCTGACACCACCGCCGCGCGGGTTGTTGGGCATCAGGACGACGTAGCGGCCGGCGAGGCTGATGAAGGTGGTCAGGGCGGCCCCCTTGTTGCCGCGTTCTTCCTTTTCGACCTGGACCAGCAGTTCCTGGCCCTCTTTGATCACATCGTTGATGCGGGCCTGCGAGGGCGAGACATTGCCCTGGAAATACTGCTTGGAGATTTCCTTGAACGGCAGGAAACCGTGGCGGTCCTCGCCGTAGTCGACGAAACAGGCTTCCAGGCTGGGCTCGACGCGCGTGACGACGGCCTTGTAGATGTTGCCCTTGCGCTGTTCGCGTCCTTCGATTTCGATCTCGTAGTCGAGCAGTTTCTGCCCGTCCACGATGGCCAGGCGGCGTTCTTCGGCCTGCGTGGCGTTGATGAGCATGCGCTTCATGGCGGCATTTCCTTCGTATTGGCGTTGCGTGTATGCCCGGACACGTCCGGGCGCGAGGCCAGAGTCCGCAGGGCGACGCAAACGAGGAAGGAATTGCCGGAGAGCTTCTGAGGCTGTCGGCAGGCTTCGCTGGCACGCGAGGAGCCTGCCAACGCCGCTTCAGGGCGTAGGCGCATGGAGTCGGTGGCTCAAGGAAACCGGGCGATCTGTCTCGGACATGAGCGCGCTGCTGGCTTCATTGAAGTCGCTTCATCCTCGACCAGCCACCGGCGCACATGCACATCCAAGAGCGCGCCGGCAGGCTGACCGATCAGGGTATTCCGTATCGGGTCTGCTGTCATCTCACGGGCTCCCCGTTTCGGGGTGGCCTGGTCATCGCAGCGACGCGCCCGTGAACAACGAGGGGGCGGGCCGGCGGCACCAGGCGACAGGCGAAATGGGTGGCCAGATGCCCTGTCCGTTGCGAGCGGTGGATCGGATCACCGGGGTTTCCACGGAGGGTCGATGCAAATTCAAGCAGATCAACCACTTACGACTTCGGGCGGGCAAAGGGCATTATAGTGCGAGGCCCGTGCCGTGGAATCGGCATCAGCCACAGGTTTACCCTTGAACGCCAGACCCACTCCATCGACCGGGCGACCGGCCGTACAGCACCTGATTGTCGATGAGGCATCGGCAGGCCAGCGCCTGGACAATTACCTGATCCGGGTGCTCAAAGGCGTGCCCAAGACCCATCTCTATCGCATCATCCGCTCGGGGGAAGTGCGGCGCAACAAAGGACGTGTGGCGGCCGATGACCGTGTCCAGGCGGGCGATGTCCTGCGGATTCCCCCCGTCCGGGTTGCCGAGCGGCCCGCACAGAACCTGTCCGTGGCACCAGCCCGCCAGTTTCCTGTTGTCCATGAAGACGATGCTTTTCTGGCCATCGACAAACCAGCGGGGGTGGCGGTGCATGGCGGCAGTGGTGTCAGCTCGGGCGTCATCGAGCAATTGCGCCAGGCCCGCCCCCAGGCCAAATTCCTCGAATTGGTGCACCGACTGGATCGGGAAACCAGTGGCCTGCTGCTGATTGCCAAAAAGCGCAGCGCGTTGAAGGCCTTGCAGGAACAATTCCGGGAGCGGGAAACCGGGAAAACCTATCTGACCCTGGTCAAGGGGAACTGGCCTGCGCGGTTGAAGGTGCTGGACCAACCCCTGCACAAATACCTGCTGCCCGATGGTGAGCGCCGCGTCAAGGTGGTCGCCGCGGACCATCCGGATGGCATGCGCGCGGTTTCCCTGGTGCGTGTGGTGCGGACGGTGCCGGCACCTGCGGGTCTGCCTGCCGGCCTGGCCGACACCTTCACGCTGCTGGCCGTCACCATCAAGACCGGGCGGACCCACCAGATCCGGGTCCACCTCGCGAATGCCGGCCACCCCATTGTGGGTGATGACAAATACGGTGATTTCGAACTCAATCGCCAGATGGCGCGACGGGGGCTCAAGCGCATGTTTCTGCACGCCTGGCGTTTGCGGATTGCGCACCCGATCACGGGTGATTCCATGGAGTTACATTCTGAATTGCCTCCGGAGCTGGCCAGCCATTGCGCAGGAGATGTTTCAGATTAAAATAACGACCTATCAGGGGTGTCAGCCCATGATGTCAATCAACATTGGCAATCAATCGTATCTCCAAGATTAAGTTAAAAGGAAACACAATGGCAACTTATTCCGAACTGATGGCGCAGGCGCAGGCGTTGATGGCACAGGCCGAACAGGCCCGGAAGGCCGAATTGGCTGCCGTGATTGCCGATATCAAGGCCAAGATGAAGGAATACGGCATTACCGTGGCCGATCTGGGCAGCGCCGGAGCGGTCAGCCGCAAGGCGGGCAAGAGCAGCAAGTCGGCAGCGCCGGCCAAGTACCGTGGCCCCCAGGGTGAGCTGTGGGCCGGCGGTCCGGGCCGCAAGCCCGAGTGGGTGCGTGCCGTGCTCGCGGCCGGCAAGAGCATCGAGGACTACCGCATCTGATGCAGGCGGCCCCGGTGGCCGCCGTCCTTTTGAAAAGGCGCCCTGTGGCGCCTTTTCTGCTGTCGGGCCCCCGACGCCGGCAGCAGAGATAATGACCGCTGGATGTTTTTCCCCGCTATGCGACCCCGCGCTTTCGATCTCATTGCCTTTGACTGGGATGGCACCCTGTTCGATTCCACCGCCATCATCGTCCGATCCATCCAGGCGGCGGTGGCCGATGTGGGAGGGACGGTGCCGGATGACGGTGTGGCCAGCTACGTGATCGGCATGGGGCTGATGCAGGCGCTGGCGCATGCGGCACCCGATGTGCCGCCGGAGCGCTACGCCTTGCTGGGCGAGCGCTACCGGCATCATTACCTGGCACGCCAGCACGACATCAGTCTGTTCCCGGGTGTGCTGCCCATGTTGCACATGCTGCGCGAGCGCCACCACTGGCTGACGGTGGCCACCGGCAAGAGCCGCCGGGGCTTGGACGAGGCCCTGCGCAGCACGGAGCTGCAGGGCGTGTTCGATGCCTCCCGCACGGCCGATGAAACCGCCGGCAAGCCCAGCCCCCTGATGCTCAACGAACTGATGCGTGAATTCGGGGTCGAGCCGGAGCGCGTGCTCATGATCGGCGACACCACGCACGACCTGCAAATGGCCGTCAATGCGGGCTGCGCCAGCGTGGGCGTGAGTTACGGCGCCCATCAGCCCGATGGGTTCGCCGCCCTGTCGCCGCGCCATGTGGCGCACTCCGTGGCCGATTTGCACGCCTGGCTGGAGGCATATGCCTGATCGGTTGGTGCCGGCACAGGCAGGGGGCGATGAGGGGGAGGGCCAGTGGCTCCCCCTGTGCAACAGCCGCGATCTGGTCGATGGTGGCCTGGCGGCCTCCTTTGATGTTGTCTACGGTGGTCAGACGTGCCGGGCCTTCGCGGTCCGCCACGATGGACAGGTGCACGCCTACCTCAACCGCTGTACCCATGTGGCCATGGAGATGGACTGGCAACCCGACCGTTTCTTCGACGAATCGGGCCGCTGGCTGCTGTGCGCCACCCACGGTGCCCACTACGACCCGGCCACCGGTGCCTGCCGTGGCGGCCCCTGCAAGGGCCCGCTGGTGAAGATCGGCACCGCCGAATTCGACGGTGTCGTTCACTGGCGGTCACAATATCTGATCAAACCCGCGCTTTTCTGAGCCGACAATACCCCGCCATGACCGACGATACCCCCGGCGCCGAGCCGCGCCCCGATGCTCCATCTGCGACGGCCGCGCGCGATACCACCTGGGAGCGTGTCACGATCGAAAAACTCCTGCTGGCCAACCTGAACGAGCAGCGTGCCGCCCGGCGCTGGCGCTGGTTCGGGCGCCTGCTCTGGCTGCTCCTGCTGGGCGCGGGTGCATGGCTGCTGATGCGCTCGGGTCCGGTCGGCACGCAGTCGTCGTCGCCGCACACGGCCGTGGTCGAGATCAAGGGCGAGATCGCATCGGGCTCCGAGGCCGGTGCCGACAAGGTGGTGCCAGCCATCCGTCAGGCCCTGGAGGATTCAGGCGCGCAGGCGCTGGTGCTGCTGATCAACTCGCCGGGCGGCAGCCCGGTGCAGGCGGGCATCATCAACGACGAGATTCACCGGCTCAAGGCGCTGCACGGCAAGAAGATCTATGCCGTGGTCGAGGAAACCTGCGCGTCGGCCGCCTATTACATCGCATCGGCGGCGGACAGCATCTACGTCGACAAGGCCAGCCTCGTGGGCAGTATCGGGGTCCTGATGGATGGTTTTGGCTTCACGGGGCTGATGGACAAACTGGGCATCGAACGCCGCCTGATGACGGCCGGCGAGAACAAGGCCCTGCTTGATCCGTTCAGCCCGCAGGATGAAGGCCAGAAAGCGTACATCCGTTCAATGTTGGCGGAAATCCACCAGCAGTTCATCGCCGTGGTGCGCAAGGGTCGTGGCGAACGGCTGGAGGAAACGCCGGACATTTTTTCGGGTCTGGTCTGGAGCGGCCAGCAGGCCGTGGCCCTGGGCTTGGCCGACGGGCTGGGCAATCTCGACTACGTCGCGCGCGAGGTGGTCAGGGCGGAGGACATCGTCGACTACACCCAGCGCGAGCCCGTGGGCCTGCGCCTGGCGCGGCAGTTCGGCGTGAGCATCGGCCGCGGCATCTGGCAGGCGGCGTCGGCCGCCGGCATGCCGCTGCGCTGACACCCCGACCATCGTGCCGGGCATTGTGTTGATCGTGTTGGAACACCATCTGTAGGGAGTCTCTCTTGATAACGAAAGCTGTTTTCCCCGTTGGCGGGCTGGGTACTCGCTTCTTGCCCGCAACCAAGGCCATTCCCAAGGAAATGCTGCCCGTGGTGGACAAACCCCTGATCCAGTACGCGGTCGAGGAGGCCTATGCCGCCGGCATTCGCGAGATGATCTTCATCACGGGTCGCCACAAACGCGCCATCGGCGACCATTTCGACGCGGCCTTCGAGCTGGAGTACGAGCTCGAGCGTGGCCACAAGAACGATCTGCTGAAACTGGTCCATGACATCAAGCCCGACGACATGGATTGCATCTATATCCGCCAGCCTCGGCCGCTTGGGCTGGGTCATGCGGTGCTGTGCGCCGAAAAGGTGGTGGGCAACGAGCCGTTTGCCGTCCTGCTGGCCGATGACCTGATGGTGGGGCCGCCTGGCGGCGCATCGGTGCTCAAACAAATGGTGCAGGCGTATGAACAGTCGCCTGGCACGGTGCTGGCCGTGCAGGACGTGCCGCGTGAAGAGACGCGCCGCTATGGTGTGGTCGATGTGCGCGGCGTCAACGAGCCGCTGGCCGAGGTCTTCGGTATGGTCGAAAAGCCTGTGCCCGAGGTGGCGCCTTCGACCCTGGCCGTGGCGGGGCGCTACATTCTGTCGCCGTCGGTGTTCCAGAGTGTCCGCCGCCAGGGGCATGGTGCCGGTGGTGAAATCCAGCTCACCGACGGCATTGCCGCCCTGATCGGGCACGAGAAGGTCTACGCATACCGCTACGAGGGCAAGCGCTACGACTGCGGGAGCAAGATCGGTTTCCTGCAGGCCACGATCGACCTGGCGCTGGTCAATCCCGAGCTCAGCGGCGCCGTGCGCGAGTACATGCGCAGCGCGCTGGACTGAAAGCCTGGTGGGCGTTCAGGCGCCGATCAGGAACACGCTGGGCAGATCCAGCGGCAGCTGAGCGGCCCAGTTGTGCCGGCGCCAGTCGGCCACCGGCCCGCTGCGCACCTGTTGCTGCGGCAGGGTGACCCCGCAGCAGACCGCCAGCCGCGTGCGCGGGTGCAGCGCCTGGACGAGGGTCTGCAGCAAGGCCGTGTTGCGGTAGGGTGTCTCGATCAGGATCTGCGTCTGGCCCGCGCGCGTGGCCTGCTGTTCCAGCGCCTGGATGCGTTTGAGACGTCCGCCCGGGTCGCTCGGGACGTAGCCGACAAAACAGAAGTGCTGGCCGTGCAGGC